>VMHT01010591.1_pt1 | contig 14433 bp, 10 predicted proteins | sample 4693611 | NCBI WGS metagenome assembly VMHT01 (sample SAMN12280063, study PRJNA550983) | marine metagenome | isolation source: seawater sampled from same location over 5 years 0.02-0.2 micron viral filtrate | place: USA: collected off the coast of southern California halfway between the port... ... | reverse complement strand
TTTCCTTTCTCGTCAACCCACTTTTCTTTGAACCAACGCTTAAGAGCTAATCCTTCTTTAGTTTTACGAACAGCCATTATTTCTTCTTTTTAGCTTTTGCTTTCCTACACTTAGCTATTGCACCAGACGCATACGCGCTAGGGAATACTTTGTACTGCTTTTTCACTTTTGTGTAGCAAGAATCTTTTTTCGTTTTGGATTTCTTCTTTTTCGCCATTGGTATATTATTTAGGGGGGTATGCTCACGCCTAATTTAACAAAATTATACAACACGCCCTTGTTTTTGTAGATAGCTTCGTTTGCACTACGCTTATACTACGGACGAAGGTATTAAAATAAATCCACAAAGTCAAGGTTTTTAAGTATTTTTTTTCTACATTTGTACTAAACCTTTTATTATGGCAAGAAATAGATACGCAGGTAAAACTACTGGCAAAAGTAAAAGTTCTAAGAACTACGCTAAGAGTCCTGCTTCAAGAAAGAAGAAGAATGAATACCAAAAAGAGTACGACAAGTCCCCTAAACAAAAAAAGAAACGAGCAGAACTTAATAAAGCTAATCGAAAAGCTGGGACTTACGGTAACGGGGATAAGTTAGATATGTCTCACACTAAGAAAGGTAAGTTAGTTAAAGAAGCTCAATCTAAAAACAGAGCTAGAAACAGAGGAAAAAAATAATTATGGCATTTAAACCACACAAAATGTACAGCAAGACTGGTCAAGTTAAGACAGCTAAAACGTACAAAGAGCATTTAGACTTAAAAAAGAAGGGTTGGGGTCACACTAAACCTAAATCTAAACCTAAAGCTAAGAAAAAAGGATATTAATGGCGGATCAAAGCAAAAAACCTACTAAGTGGAAGAAGGGAGAGAGCGGAAATCCTAAAGGAAGGGCTAAAGGGCAAGGTAACAAGGTTACAAAGGTTACTAGAGAAACTTTAGCGCTAGCACTTCAAGGAAGTACGTCAGAAATAAAATCTGCTTTAGCTGAAGTTAGGGAGCGTAGCCCTAAAGAATATTTAGATTGTATAGTTAAGTTATTACCTTACGTTACACCTAAATTGCTGGCGGCACAAATAAATGAAGAGAAGACGCATAAAATAGAAATTAACTTAAGCCAAGATACTACGGCTAATGACCTTAAAAAAATGTTAGGGGAAAATGACGATAGTGTTGAGGATATAACTTTTGAAGACTTATAAAATGGCAGTTTCAAGAAGAGAAAAAGAAACAGACCCGAACTACTCAGTAGCTTTAGGTTATTTACAAGAAGGAAGCTTAGAAAACTCTGAGCCGATGGTTGAACACGTAATATCCGACTTAAGAGATGACGTAAACGACTTATCCGACTTAGCGAACAAGGTTGACGGCTTAACATTCGAATACACACCTAAAAGTGGTAACACTAAAGCTAAACTAACAATAACTGTAGCTGACGGTACTAAATTCACTCTGAAGGCTTAATGGGAAGAAAATCCAAAGACCAGATTCAAGAAGAGCAGTTATCTGACTCTATGAAGAGCGCTTTGAAGCGAAAGCTTTGTGAGATGTCTTACTTTGAGTTTTTTAAGGAAGCCTTTAAAGTTGTCGAGCCTGCAGTAGAATTAGATATAAATTGGCATCACAAATATGTTTGCCAACTTCTTCAGAAGGAGGCTGAGAGAATTATAGCTGACGAACCTAAAGAAACTGATTTAATTATAAATGTACCCTTTAGAGCATCTAAATCTCTTATGTGCACTATATTATTTCCAGTTTGGTGCTGGATTAAAGACCCCAAGCTTAGATTCATAACAGCATCCTATTCTGCTTCATTAAGTGTTGAACATAGCGCTAAATCTAGGGACGTTATACAAAGTAAGTGGTTTCAAGACAATTGGGGAGACTTATTTGCTATAAAGCCAGATCAAAACACTAAACACCATTACGTTAATGACCACACAGGAAATAGAAGAGCAACTTCGGTTGGGGGTACGGTTACGGGAGCAGGAGCATCTATAATAATAGTCGATGACCCTATATCGCCAAAACAAGCCGCCTCACAGGCTGAAAGGACTCATTCTAATGATTGGTATAACACAACCCTTTACAGTCGCTTAGACAACCCCAGAACGGGCGTGAGAATCATTATAATGCAAAGGCTGCACGAAGATGATTTAAGTGGATACTTATTGCGTAATAATCCAGATGGTTATAAACATATCTGTATTCCTGCGGAGAAGTCAAAAAATTTGAGCCCTATCGGGCTCTCTAAGTTCTATAAAAAGGATTTGTTTTGGGAGACTAGGTTCTCTAGAAAGATACTACAAGACTATAAATACCAATTGGGTAGCTACGAGTATGCTGGTCAGTTAATGCAAGTGCCTGCGCCTGCAGATGGTGGTATAATTAAGAAAGAGTGGTTTAATGTAGTTAGAGACATTCCAAATGAGTATTTAGTTTGGAACTTTGTTATAGACCCCGCTTATACATCTAAGGAGAATAATGACCCTTCAGCACTACTTGCTTACGCAGAAATGGATGGTGAGTATTATGTAAGAAAAGTTGAGGAGCAATACTTAGAGTTTCCAGAGCTAATCAAATACATACACACCTTCTGCGAGAAGAATGGGTACGATAGGCGTTCTAAAATTTATGTAGAACCAAAAGCTAGTGGGAAGTCTATAGTACAAACATTAAGAAGAAACACTAGATTAAACATAATAGAGTCTAAGCCGCCATCAAAAGATAAGGTTGCTAGAGTATCTGACATTGTAAGCGTTATAGAGGCTAGAAGAGTTAACATTGTAGAAGGGCTATGGAACGACAACTTCCTAGCTCAGTGTTCTCAGTTTCCTAACGCTCGTCACGATGACATGGTAGACTGCTTACAGATAGCTTTAGACCTCTACGGAAAAGGAAAACGAATAACCGCATTTAGATAAAGAGATGAAAAAATACGAAGGAATACCGCAGCCACAAGGTTGGCACGAAATAACATTGAAGCAGTTTTCAGATTACAATAAGTTGCTGACTGAGTACAGAGAGCTTTGTGAAAGCGTTGATTTAGATAGCGACGAGTCTGGCAATCAGATGTTAGTGGAAACTATAAAGATGAACTTCGGAATTTGCGAACTATTTTCAAAGCTTCCAAACGAAGATGTTTACGCTTTAGATGTTGCTTTAGTTCAAGACTACGTTGATAGCTTAGACTTCATAAGGGAAACGTATGACGCTAAAGAAATAAAATCTTTTAAATTCAAAGGGGTGAATTACAATGTTCCAGAAAATTTAGGGTTACACACTAAGTTTGGGCAATACATTGAGTCACTTCAAGCAGAGATGAATTCAAAGTACACGGATAAAAACTCTGTAATATACTTAGCGCACCAAATAGCTCACGTTGTAGATAATGGAGAAGATTGGTCTGGAGAAGAAAGGGATAAGTTAGCTGAAGAGTTTGAAGAACTTCCAGCATCTATAGGATTAGATTTCTCTTTTTTTTTGTCCAAGAAGTCTCTAATTTACAGTCAAGCATACCTTCAGTACGCAAAACAGGAGGCGGAAAAGAAAATGCCATTTATAAAAAGAACTTTGAGGGCTTTGGGTGGCTTAAAACACTATATGAGCTTGCAGAGGCTCAAGTATTCAATCAGCCTAATAAAACTCCGATTGACAGTGTTTTATTTACAAATACTAGCGAGGTTTTCAAATATTTATCGTATATTGCGGCAAAGGCTAACTTCGAAAGTGAGATTAACGAAATAAAGTACAAATAAAATGTCTTACACTACACATAGAACCTTACAAGACTTAAACGACTCGTTTATCTCTTCGGTAGCTGAAATATCTAGCTTATCTTCATTCTACATGATTGACGAAAGCGAGATTAATAAACTTAAAAATATTAACTACCCAGCCTGTATTTTAGAGATACCTAACTCTTCAGTAAATAACATTAACAGAGCTTGGGAGGACTATGAGTTATCTTTATTTATATTGCAACCAGAACCTAGAACCGTAAGTGACTACACTTCAATAACTTACTACGACAACGCGGTAGCAATATTTAAAGAGCTTTTAAGCGAGTTGATGACTCAGCGAAACGGGGACTACGTTGTAGATATGGGTTCTATTGAAATAGATAGAATATCGAACTTTGGTAACGACAAGAATATAGGTGTTAATGTTAGAATGACTCTGACTATGCCTTCCATACTAGCAAGGGTTTCTACTGACGTAGTTGTAGACCCTGCTACTATCACGTACACTACTAACATGATGGCTTATTGGTCAACTTTATACAAAGTAGAAAGAACAGACTCTAGCTTTAACTGGAACTCTTACAGCAATCCAACTAAGCACATCCAGCACATCGGAACTCAGCCAATACCAGCTTTTGTAGGTAATAAGTTGAAGTTCAGCGGAGTAGATAGTCCTAGCGCCAACGTAGAGGTTTTGGATAGTAGCCAATTTACATTCTCAAGCGCAAACTTTAGTTTATTCTTTAAGGTTTATGCTCCAAACGAGGGTGGTACTAATGAAAATACTTTATTTCAGTTTATATCAGACAGCGAAGGAGATTACTACAGAGTATCAATAGTCTCTTCGGGCACTAGCGAAGGTCAAGTTAAAATCTTTGTTGATGACTCTAGAGGCGTAAATACAACCCTTAACTCGGTAGATTCAACACCTATAGGTGAGCCTAACAACTTAGAGTTCTTCGGTATAGTAAACGACGCTTCTAACCAGAAAACTACGGTGTATGTAGGCACGAACTCTTACGACCTTAGTATATATAGGGATGATACTATATCTCACAACAAGTTTGTTTTGGGCGCTAGTAGATTAGATTTTGGTGACGGGTTCTTCTCTAAAGGATTTGAAGGTAGAGTTTCTGAGGTCTTGATTTACGATGAGGCTGTTTCACCTACGAATGTATCAACAATAAGGACTAACTTAGGATAAGATGGCTAGAGGTAGGCGTGTAAATATGCGTAAAGTCCTAGAGGCTAGAGAAGCTCAAAAAAGAAGATTTGCTTCTTACGGGGGTTCTTTTACTCGAAAACTAAAAGAGTCTTTAGCTACTAGGGGTAACATAGATTTAGGTAACCTACTTAAAAGCATAAAAACAAGAACTAAGTTTAACTGGGGGCAAGATAGATTTATACTTACAGTTGAAATGCTTGCTTACGGTAACTTCTTAAATAAGAATATGAAGCCTAACGGCTACCCTAATATAGACGCAATAAAGGCTTGGGTAAGAAGAAAGGGATTAAAGCCTCAGAAGGGGGTTAAAGATATAAACGCTTTAGCTTTTGTTATAGCTAGAAGTATAAAAAATAATGGATTCGCAACCTACAACAAGAATAATATAGGTTGGGCTGACTTAGTTATACAGCAGGAAGTAAAAAGATTAAAAGGTCGCGCAAAAAAAGACTTAAGAGACTTAGTTAAAAAAATAACTATAGACGCGCTAGACTTTAATAATGTAAAATAATTGTTATGGCTCATAATATAATAACATCAAACGATTTATCTACACACGCTAACGCGTCGTTGCAAACGACTACTAGACCTATTTTAGTTCAGTATAAGCACTCACCAAATGATTCTACGCCTAAACCCATTTTAGTTCAGTTAGACATTTACATAGAGAAGAATGGAATATTTGTTTTAGTAGGATCTACTCAAGTTTCAAGTAAAGATTTTGACAGCACGTCAACAAATACAGTTTTTACTTTTGACATATCATCTATACTTCAATCGCAAGTTTCTTCTGGGTTTTACGAATCTATATTTACTACAAATACAATTAGCGCTATAGACTTTAAAAACACATCAGCAAACCAAAACTACAAATCAGTCGTAAGGTACAAGACTTTAGCTAAAGCTTGGTATTTAAACTCTAATAACGTAATTACGTTAAATGAAGTTGATGCTCCTATAGAGAATCCAGCCTCAAGCGGTTTTAAGTTTGCTGCTGATTTATTTTTTAAGAACAAAGAGTTGAGTAACTCTAAGTATGTAAACCTTCCGACCTCAAGCGGTTTTGTTATAAGTGATGAAGCTTTAATTCCTAGCGCTAAATTTTTAACTAATTGCCCAACAAGCATTAGAAGAAAAATAGCTCTTGATATGCCGTTTTGCTTAAGTGTACTACATCTTGGGACTGTAGGAGAAAGCGTAGATGTAAGGTGTCAAAACTTTACTACATCGACTTCAGCCTTAAGTGATTGCGGGGGTATAATATTTGCGTCAGAAACTAACGCGACAATAAATACTAAAAACTTAACGCTTAATGATAGTTACTTGTTCTTGCAAACAAATGCTAAGTTAGCAACAACAAAACCCAATTTAAGCTTTCTTTTAAGAAACGCTTCCAACGAAGACTCTGTTTCGGTTAATTTTGAAATCTTTAACAATGAATACTTCGGTGCTTCTGGTTCAAATAACGCTAACCTTAGTTCTTTAAACAAGGATGCTACATCTATCTACTTTATAAATGATTACGGAGTTTTAGATTATTTTATGTTTGACAGTAATTTAGATATTATTAACGAGCACTCAAAAACTACATTCAAGACGGGGTACAAAGACTATACATCTAGAACATCGTCTAATACTGGAGTGTCTAGCGGTAAAACTACAGAGATTCACTCTTGCTATTCCTACGTGAACAGAGAGACGTCTGAATGGCTTTCAGAGATACATAGAAGTAAAGAGGTTTATTTATACGAAAGAGATACTAAGTCTTTTGTTCCTATAATAGTTTTAGAAGGAGAGACTCAACCATCTTTTGCTGACCCGAATAGCGTTCAGCCATTTTCTATTTCATTCTTAAAAGATACTCACGTTATAAAAAAATAATATATGTCGGTTAATGTATTTGAAGTAATAGTAAAGAAGGAAATAAATCCTTTTGATAGAGTATTTAACGCGAGTCCTGCAAATAATGCTTTTACTGACTTTGTTTATTCAAGCTCTTTAAATCAAAGCGTACCTAAGTTTTACACCACAGAAGGTTTAAGTGTTATACAGAATTTATTAGAGGACGCAATTACTAATAGCGACTTTACCTTGGGATTCTCTCAAGACTCTGATTCGATTAACGGCAACGACATATTAAGCTCATTTCAAACACCTTCTGACTGGATATTAAGCACCTTCTCAATAGACAATCATGGACTCTCTCAAGACAAGTCTGAGCTCTCTGAAGAATCTACTTCTAACGGTTATGATTACTACACTGGCTCTGAACGAATAATCCCTAAGTTATTTTTAAACTCACAAAAATCAACTTATGAAGGTTCGGATGTTTTAGCTGCAAACTCTAAAAACGGAACTTTTGAAAACGGAAGCTTAACAAATTGGGCTCTTTTTTCTGGCGCTACAAACGAGACCGATGGTGTTGCAGATTTTGCTCACATAGAAACAAACTCCTCTAAGGAAGGTATTCAGCTTCAATTTTTGAATAACGAAATAGAGGCTAACTCAGTATATAAACTTTCATTTAATAGAATAGCCACTACAACTAGCTTTAACATAGAAGTTAAAGTTATTTCTGGTGGTAAAACAAAAATATACACTTCAAGCGATTCTGCTACGGCTGGCGTTGAAGACGTTTACTTTACTTTGTTTGATGCTAGTAATGTTCTATTAAATGTTTATTCTACTGCAGCTAGTTCAGTAGTTAAGCTTGACGACGTAACTATCAAGAAAGTCGTGGAAAGCGAGAGAGTTGGTGACACTGACAATTTTGCTTACCTACCATCACCGACCTCGGACGGTGGTTTTGCTCAACCAAACCATAGGTACAGCCTAATGCCAGACAGCATGATAGACTTTGGTTGTTTCCAAACCTTAAATACATTCAAGTTTGGAGCTTGGGATGTTAGAAAAAACACTGTAGAAGGAACTTTTGGGAACTCAGCAAGACACATAAAGTATGAGCATTCAGACTTCGGTATAATCAATGGAAATTACTACTCAGATAATTTTAAATCTAAATGGTTTTACTACAACGTACTTATTAATAATAAAGACCACACTCTTGGAGATGGCCAAGTCTTAGCGCCTACAATTTTAAGGTTCAGAGATGTTTTTAATCCTTTAGACGTAGGTAAGACTGTTAAGTTTACAGCAAATTTAACATTTGATAAAAACTCAGAGAATAGCGACGAAATTATAGATGGGGCTCACCCTTCTTTTGACGACGCGTCAATTGTGGCTACCGAAATGCTATCTAACAATGAGTTTCTTTTAGGTAACAGCAACTGGGGTTCGAGCGGTAGTAACTGGAGTTTTTCTAATGGTCAAGCCGTTTACGGGTTCGAAAGCTCTGTTAATGATTTAACTCAAGCTGTAAGCATTGTTGGAGGGAAAACATACTTGTTATATGTAGATTTTGAAGAGATAGATGGTGTTGGAGAATTTGAAGCTTACTTCTCAAGCAATGTAGGTACTCTTCCAAACACTAAAATTCAGCCTAACAGACATGTTTACATTAAGGCTTCTGGGAGTGGAAGTATAAACACCTCGCTTAGAATAAAAAGAAGTTCTGGCGTAAACTTTAGCGCTAAAATAAATTCCGTAACATTAAAAGACACATCTAGACTTCAGTTAGAATCACCTATATTAAGTAGCGTTCTAGTTGAGAACTCATCTTTTAATAGCGGAGCTGAAGGATGGTCAGAGGTTGACTCTGGTGTTGGTACTTTTAGTTCAGTTAACTCAAACGCTGTAATAACAGTTGTTAACGCAGGAGGTAACAACAGAATTAAGTCTGTTGACGCTGTTATTAAAAACGGAAAACAATATAAGGTTACGTATAAGGTAGACCAGTCAAGCATAACAACCCTTCAGTTTTACGACGGTTCAACTTATAGAGATGTACCTCACACTTTAGGTATACACACTTTTACCTTTACAAACTCTGGCGGCAGTGAGGCTAATTTCTTTTTTAATGCCGTACACGCTAGTGCAGGCTCATCTATTAAGGTTACTCTTAACGAGATAGTTATAAGAGAGGTTTTACCATCGTCAGATTACTACGGAAGAGTTTCTGCAAGCAATACGTTTGAAATTAAAGGTACTTACGGGAGCCTTAATGACAACATACTTAAACTCCAGCTTCACTCTGGGCAATCTTACAGGTTGCAATTTGATATAGCATCAATGACTAATGTTGATAGTTTAGCTTTTATGCTGCAAGACTCTGACACGGCGAGTATATATGACTTTTCTAAAGCCTCCTCTGCTGGAAAGCTTGCTATTGATTTTAACACCAATCAAAACGACACTGGCTATATCAACGTGTCACTAAGGGTTTTGGCTAACTTTTCAACAATTACTGGCTCAGTCTCGCTTACTAGTATTAGGTTTTCTAAAAACACAATAACTCACGAACACATTTTAAAGAACTCCTTTTACGGAGCTGTAAATTCACAATCTAACTTTATAATTACAACCTCTGACTTTTCTAACAATGAAGGGGTTATAGAGCAGCATTATGTAGACCAATCAAATAACATAAAGGTTAACTACCTACCATCTAGCGAATACACTATTCCTAGTGATGCTGATAGGGTTATAAGTAAAAGGGCTTACTGCAACCCGTTTCAGTACGCAACTAAAGCAAACTTTTTAGAAGACGAGACTTACAGAGTCCTACCTTCAGAAGATTGCCCTGTAGATTCTGACGGATTTTATACTGGAGGAGCTATAGATGTTACGGCTGAAATTAAAGTAGGTTCCCCTCACTTAAACTTCTTTACAGACTCTTTTTCTACGAGCAACCTTATGAGGAGTACGGTTAAGTTAAACTCAGTAACTTTTCATACTTGTGAAGATGCGTACATAACTAAAGACCCTTCAACAGCTAACGCTCTAAAGCTTCATTACGACGACTCGTCAAGCACGAAAGCGCCAGAAGCTATAACCGAATTAAGCTTACCGCCAGACATTGCTAAAGCAGGGTCTTCTGTAAACTTAAATTGGGATGTTCAAAGTTTAACTGGTAGCTTTGTTTTAGACTTCGATAACGATGATGGAAACAGCGCTATAATAAGTAGTGCAGGAACGGGAAATCAATCATTAGTCGTTGACGGACACGCCTTAAGGATTAGAACTTTAAGAGGAGATGAGTTAGCTACCGCTGGTAGCGAGTTGCTATCTAACGATAGTTTTGACTCTACAAGCAATTGGACTCTAGGGTCAGCTTGGTCTATAACTGGAGGTAAGGCTGCAATAACTGAAGCTACAGCTATTACGACTCCAGGATTTACTTACGCAAGGTTAGGTCTTAGACAAGACTCAGTTTTAACTGCAGGAGACACTTATAAGATAGAGATAAACGTAGCAGCAACTAACGGAAAAGCGTTAAGCATTGTTTTAGGAGCTGCAGATGATTTAATAAATGAAACTAATTTAGTTTACACGGAAGAGTTTTCTGTAGGCACTCACACCATAGAGGCTGTAGCTGGCGGAACTGATTTTTTAATATTAGCTGACTTACCTTTTATTGGTGAGATAAATAGCGTTTCAGTAAAAAAGCTTACAGGGCCAGCCTCTAAATCAGTTGATGCTGTTATAAACTCTATATCTTTATCTCAATTAAACACTGGTATTGAGTATAGGTCTGAGAAGTGGGGCGACGAGTCTACTAGCAATTATGGTTTAGGCAAGGGTATTGTAGCAAACACCTCTGCTGTAAGGATTTACAGCGCGAACGCTGCTACTGGAAATTTAACAAATAGCTCTGGAGAAGTATTATTAAAGAGTAAGGTTCAGTCTACTAGAAACAAAGACAAGGTAACCTTGACTATTTACCCTAATTATTTAGGAACAAACAATACGGTAACGATAACTCACAACTTTACTTCACCAAACACCACGACTACAGAAACTGTAACTTCAGCGGGTATTCAGACGTTTACTTACACTAACACGTCTACCGATTCTGGTGGAGGGTTTGATGAAAGATTCTTAAATATAAAGTTTAACTCAGACGGGTCTAACCCGTTAGATTGCGTGTTTTCATTTTTATCAGTTGAAATTACTGAATCTGCTCAAGACTCTGAAGTAATACACTTAGATTTGTATGATGACTTTACTTTACCTATAAACCTAACTAAGAAAGATTACAATAACTTAGACTCTATAAACGGAGACTACACTAAGAGTATATCTGTTCCAGCGACATCTAACAACAAAAATGCTATAGAGTTCTCTAATGAATTAAACACTATGATGTCTTCAAGTCAGAGAAACGGATTTGAAGCTTTAGTTAAAAGTGGTGGAGTTAAAGTATTTGAGGGGCTTTTGTTTTTATCAGAAACAAACTTAAATGAAGACGGAGCTGAAGAGTTAATTTTAAACATGAGAAGTGGTAACTCTAATTGGGCTGAGAGATTAAAAAACAAAAGGTTAAGGTCTTTAACGTCGCAAGACTACCCTATAGACACCGAAAGTGTTTTTGGCTACGACTCTAGCCTTGACACAGACACCGTAATAAATCTTGACGCTACTCAAGGTACGTCTATTTTTCAAAAAGGTGATGAAGAAATATTGTTTCCATTAGTAGATAACGGTAAGATATATGAAGACATAGATGAGTTAAGAGTTGTAAGTTGGGATAATATTAAGCCTGCTTACAAAATTTTTGATGTTGTTGAGAATATGTTTAATGAAATAGGCTACTCGTTAAATAGTGAGTTCTTTTTTACTGGCTCAGAGTGGAGCAATGACTTTAATCAAGGGTACTCAAGCTTTAAGCAAAACTTAATAGGTATAGCTCCTTCAATATTTGAGTCTGATGAGTCTATAGATTTTACTGAAATAGACTTAAGTTACTCATCAAGTAATACTGACTACAACTCTCAGTACGAAGGTAAAGAGCCTTCTTATTTTAGTATAGCCTCTAAAAACACTCCAAGACCTAGGTTGAAGTCTATATTTTTAAATAAAGAAGAGAACAACCCAGACAAAGCTTACTTCTGTGATTGGGCTTTTTTAAGGTTTGACACTACAAATAAAGACCTAAGTTCGGGGCACATCCTTAGTAACATTAATGCAATCAGAAGCAGGATGCCAGATTGGTTTATACCTAAGTCTGGTTCTTCTGCCCCAAATAAAACTATAGGATTTGTTAGCCCAGAAAAATCTCACATAACAGTATCTAAAAGTGGATACTATATATTGAGCGCAAATATTACTATGACCATAAGGTTTTCTGCGGCTTATGCTAGTATGACTGGTAATCCAGATGGCAATAAATTTACTTTAGCTTTAATACCTTCGGTAGTAGACGATACAGTTAACTCGCCTTATTTAGATAGTAATAGTTTTGGAACGGAGTGTTTTGATATTACTGAGGAATCTTCTTTAGAACTTCCAGATTCAAGAATAAGGGCTGAAGGTTTTAGAGTTAATCTTAGCAGGGTTCAGTATTTAAGTAAAGACATTACTTATAATGTAATAGCTATAAATGGAACGCCACGAAATTACGACTTTAGCGGGGCTCTTGACAATAAACACTTTATTATTACTCAGTGCGAGCTAAACATAAAGCTTTCGGCGGATCAAAATACTTTTAACGGTAAGAACTCTTTACTTTACAATAGGAGTGCAATACCCGTAGCTAATTACTCAAACACCCTGCCAGATGTTAGTTGCTTAGAGTTTGCTTCTGAGTTGTCTAAAATGTTTAACTTGGTTTGGGATGTAAACGAAACTACAAAAACCGTTACCGTTGAGCCTTTTGAAGACTTCTACAAGTTTGAAGGTTCTAGGTTTGGCTTGAACGAAACCCCTTCAATAAGTCAGTCTTGGGAGGGCTACGCAAGTTTTTCTGATTTAACTGCGACTCAATGCACTCTTTCTAGTGTAGGTGGTAGCGGAATAGTTATGACTCCAGTAGCTTCACCCAGTATAAACCCTCTCCTTTCATACAACACCGCTATACCTACTGTTAAAGGTAAAAGTTATTCTTTGCAGTTTTATTATAACACTTTTCGGAGATTTAAAGCTAGGCTAGGAAGACAATTAGGTACTTCGGATATTTTTGTGACTCAATTTATAGAGTCTAGCCCAGATGCGGGTGATATTTCATCGCAATCGGGTACTTTTACAGCTATATTTAGAGCTGTGTCTAGCGAAACTTACTTATCTTTTGTAATTAAGGATGGTATTAATTTAGGTGGAGCGCCATTTAATAGTCTTACAGTAAACGACTTTTTAGTTGTAGGGCTTGAAGATAATTATGTAAACTGGACTGACAAAGCTTTAGTTAAAAATGTAAAAGAAAATTATGTGGTCAAGTCAGATATTCACTTTAAGATGAAAGAAGATTCTAGCGACTACAAAACATCTCAAATTACTAAAGGCGTTAATGGTATTAAGTTTGGAGACAAGCTTATTGAGCCTCAAGTAAAAACAAGTAATGACGTTAAAGACTATTCTTTAAAAATATTTTCAGCTTTAAAGATGGATAAGTCACTATTTATTGTTGACGGAGAAAGCTTATTCCTTCCTAACATTTGGTCTAAACCAAAAAACAACAGAGATGTTATTAGGTTTGAGGACTTGCCAGACCCTAACAATGAGCATGAACATAAGCTTGCAGCTTTTTCTGGAGTAGGATTCGTTCCTAACGATAAAAGTGTTGGGTATTCATTAGACTGGGTTTACAACTACTCTGCGAAAAGACTTGAGCGACAAAAGATATACACGAAAAGATATCTTTCGGCTGCGTCTTACAGCGAGTTTGAGTCTGACTTCCCTAACTTAACATTCTCTAATTTAGCAGGGTTAAGTTCAGATAGAAGTATTTATGAGGATTTTCACGCCCCGCTTATAGATATGCTTTCTTTTAGAGATAAGATGATTACGGCGAGCGTTGCTTTAAGTTACTCAGACTTAAGTGATATAAACTTTAGAGACATTATTCATATAGACGGGAATATATATATACTAAACAAGGTTAAGGACTTCAACTTTTCTGGAGAGCCTACCGAGGTTGAATTATTATTGGTAACACTTACAAAATAAAATTATGGCAAGCTTAAGAAACAACAATAGCACAAACGAAAAGTATAGAATAGAATTTGGCATCGTCGGTATAAACGAGTTGCAAAAATACCAACGAGGCTTGCAGGCTACCAATAATGAGTTGAGAACCCTTAAGAAAAGGATTAGGGAGCAAAAGACAGCGACCTCTGCTCAAGCAAATAACCTTACTAGGCTTACGGCTCAACAACAACTTTATAACGCTAAAGTTAAGGAGGGTATAAAAAACTTAAAAGGTAATGCTAGTAGGCTTAGAGAGTATGGTGCTCAGACCAAGAAAACAACTAAAAGCATGGCTGGTATGGCTGCCAAGGCTGTAGCTGCTTTAGCTGCGTTTAGACAGCTTAGTCAGTTTTTAGTTACGTCTGTAAAAGACTTTGCTGCTTACG
>VMHT01149543.1_pt1 | contig 14434 bp, 26 predicted proteins | sample 4693611 | NCBI WGS metagenome assembly VMHT01 (sample SAMN12280063, study PRJNA550983) | marine metagenome | isolation source: seawater sampled from same location over 5 years 0.02-0.2 micron viral filtrate | place: USA: collected off the coast of southern California halfway between the port... ... | reverse complement strand
TCTGTGGATAACTTAGCTCCTGGTTCTTGATGCAAGGTACCCTAACCAAGAGCCAGAGCTCCGGGTCCCTAGGGTGGGGGGACCAGATTAATGGGCAATTTATTTATAATTACTACACAGCGCTATTACACACAAACATTTGTTCTTGAAACTGTTCTACATTCGTATATTTTTCACTAATGGGATATAAAACAATTGATACACCTACTGGACCTATTAGGGTCTATGTACCTGATGAATCAAACGAAATAGAAGGAACAAATCTTACAAGAGGAAGTAACTTAAAAAAAGATGATATAAACGTTCAAGGTTATTTTACTCAAGATCCCGCTATTGGAAAGGGTACGGGTTATTTTAAAAGTTTGCTTGATCCAGGAGATCCAGCAGGTGCATACAAAGCACTGCTAGCAAGTAAATTATATCCATCCGATATAGGTGATTATAAAAACATCACAAGTAGCGGGACTCTTGCAACAGGACCCTTTAATCTTATTCCCACAGGGGAAGGGATGATGACCACAGCAATGGGTGCTGTAAATCCTATTGCGGGTGCATTAACTCGTGGTGCAATCAACGCAAGAAATGCCGATGCTTTAGAGACTCTTGCTAATCAAGGTATCCTTCAAACTATTAAACCAGCAGAAGAAAGTTCAGGCATAAGAAAATTAATGGGTTATAATTACAAACCTAACACGGGAGAATATAAATTAGCTCCTGATGTAGAACTCGCTATACAAGAATCAGGAAGCACGCCTCAAGAATATTTCGAATCACAGTTTCAATCGCAATATGGTCAGGCAAACGAACTCGCAAGGTATCTTGATCAAATTGCGTACACCACAAAAGGAGAATTTTTTACAAAAGATTTTTTTGGTAATCCTACACCTTGGTCAAAGTATGTTGATCGACAAGGAAATATTCGACCTGATGCCTTAGATAATTGGAAGCAGTTTGGTCAAAAAGATAAAATGGGATTTCTTGCAAACTTTATGGATGATGATTCAGGCGACACGAATCAAGGTACCCCAAAGGTTATGGCTAGTACAAGTTCTTCAGGGGGTGGGGGTATTGATGAATTATTCAAGGGCCAAGTTTCTGAGACCGCAGGTAATCCACAAGTTTCTTTAAACACTAGAGCAGAATCGGGTTTAGATGCTTTTGGACAACCAAAAAGATTTGATAGAAAAGGGAGACGATTAGCAGGTGGAACAACAAATCTTTTGCAAGGATAAATGATCATTGATCTAGATTTTCATCGTCGACAAAAACAAGCAGAGGATCGTTTTGAAATTGTTCCACAAGTCAATATTTCTTTTGATGTTTGTGAAGATAGTAAAAATTGGTTTGGACTACATCCTGATGCGATTCTGTATACGAGTTCCGAGGAGCTCAAACAAATGATGGATAGTAGTAAAGAACATCAAATTACTTTTTGTAAAATGATGCAGGATTACTTTGGACATTTTGCAAAACAATTAGAAAAGGATAGTGATAAAATACAATTTGTGATGAATTACTATGAAGAAGAATGAAGCAAGTTTCTCGAACCACGGATCTGGATTCTCTGCAACGAGAAGAACTAGAACAACAACTGATCAACGAACGTTTACAATTTTTAGAAAATTGCGAAAAAAAATTTATTCCTTTTGTCAAACATGTTTGGCCCGATTTTATTGATGGTAAACATCATCGACAAATAGCAGAAAAGTTTGAAAAGATTGCAACAGGCGAAATTAAACGTTTGATTGTAAACATGCCCCCTCGACACACTAAATCAGAATTTGCCTCTTACTTGTTTCCTGCATGGATGATTGGTAAGAATCCAAAATTAAAAATAATTCAAACTTCCCATAACACGGAACTCGCAACACGCTTTGGTCGTAAGATGAAACATCTAGTAGATGATTCTTTATTTCAACAAGTGTTTGATGTGAGCATTGCAAGTGACTCAAAAGCTTCTGGTCGTTGGGAAACCAATCATGGGGGAGAGTATTATGCATCAGGTGTTGGTGGAGCTATTACTGGTCGTGGTGCAGATTTATTAATCATTGATGATCCTCATACGGAACAAGATGTCATGAGTGCTACCGCTATGGACAATGCCTATGAATGGTATACCTCAGGTCCTCGTCAGCGTTTGCAACCAGGGGGAGCTATTGTGGTTGTCATGACACGATGGTCAGAAAAAGATTTGACAGGACAGTTAATTAAAGCTCAAGCTAAAAGTGATCGAGGTGATCAATGGGAAGTTATTGAGTTTCCTGCAATCATGCCCAGTGGTAATCCTGTATGGCCCGAATATTGGAAAGCAGAAGAATTATTAAAAGTGAAGGCTGCTATTAGTGAAAGTAAATGGCAGGCTCAATATCAACAAAATCCTACTTCTGAAGAAACCGCTATTTTAAAAAGAGAGTGGTGGAAGAAATGGGATAAACCGAACCTACCCACCATTTTACACACGATCCAATCGTATGATACAGCATTCTCGAAAAAAGAAACAGCCGACTATTCTGCTATCACAACGTGGGCAGTTTTTCAACATGATGGGATGTTAGGTACAGGCGTATTGTTAATGGATGCAGAAAAAGGTAGGTGGGACTTTCCAGAATTAAAAAAGATTGCCTTAGAAAAGTATAAATATTACGAACCTGATACTGTGATTATTGAAGCTAAAGCATCAGGAATGCCTTTAACACAAGAATTAAATCGATTAGGAATCCCAATATCGAACTTTACACCTAGTAGGGGTAATGATAAGTTGACAAGGGTAAACTCTGTTGCACCTATTTTTGAATCAGGTAAAGTTTTTTTTCCTGATTATGAATGGGCAGAAGAGTTGATCGAAGAGTGTGCAGCGTTTCCTTTTGGGGAACACGATGACTATGTGGACAGCACGACACAAGCATTGATGCGTTACCGTGCAGGTAATTTTGTGGAACTCGATGATGATTATGTTGAGGATAGCAGAGAATATAAGAATTATGAGTATTATAACTAATGGCTGAAGATGATCTAAGAAAAGGTTCTAACCTACAAAAGTTTATTAAAAACTTAATTGGTATAAAAGAATCAGATGTAAATCCTAACATTGCACCAAGCATGTTTGATGATGAAATTGAAAAAGTATTTTCTACACAATCAACATTAACAGACGAGCCTGTAGGAAAGTCACGAGTTAAAACGACAGGCACTAAACCTACCATAACAGGTAAAACATTTTATGGTGTTTCCAATACAAAAAATGCAATTAAAATTGCTGCACAATATGGTTACGGTGCAGGTGATTTTATTCCTGCCGAAACAATTAACAAATACCCTGACTTAGCAGAAGCTATTCAAGGTAGTAGACCTATTATTGAAAAAGATTTAAAAGCAGGTTTTACTTTACCAGATCCAAAAAAAGGAGAAAGTTTTACTGATTACTATAAAAGAGTAAAAGCAGAAGTACCCACTGCTCAAAGTATGATTGCACTAGAAAATCAAGTAGCTAAAAACTACAAAGCTAAATTTCCAGAGTTTTCTGAAGTTACAAAAACAGTAGACTTTCAAGAAAGAGGATTACTAGATTTTGATCCCAAAGCAGAAAAAGTACAAGGGTTTAAAATACCAACAGGAAAGAACGAAGGTATTAGAAAAATAGTTACAGAAACTTTAGAAAATAATGCGGGTTATATTCCCAAAGAAAATAGAAAAGCAATTGATATGGCAATAGCGGAATATGTAGATTCTGTGCCTCAAAAAGATTTTGATAAGTTTGCAGTCAATCTTATTGGTGAAGTTGATCCTGATACAAATAAACCTTACACCAAGACTAAGATTAAAAAAATGTTGAGCAATCGAGTTGTGTTTGCTGCATCAAAATATTTTAATCAAGCAGTTACTCCTCAAATAATTGATGAAGTAATGACAAGTTTACAAGGAAGTCAAAGTGCTCTTAATGTTGGAACGATAGCAAAAAATAAATTTGAAAAAATTGCACCAAAAAAGATAGGTGTTTTTACAGGAGCTTTAGTTAGTTTAATAAAATCAGGTCAAGCATCTGATTTGCTAATGGCAGGAACTAAGGCTACAGGAATAGGTATCCCCTTAGAATTGTTATTAGCCAATAAGGCAGAAGCAGCGGAATTGTATAATGAGAAAGAAAAGTCTGACTTAAATATTGCTGGAACATTTGGAGGATCTGAAGGCTACAAAAAGAAACAAAAAGAAATTCTAAAAAATAAGGGTATAGCAGGGCTATGAAAAAAACAGTCGTAAAAAAGAAAAAGCCCGTTAGAATAGTACGACCACGTGGATTTGAATTAATGAAACCAAATAAAAGACCAAAGACAAGGATATATGATGGCAATTGATAACAGAATTACAACAGATATTAATTATAATGAAGATAAAATTGAAGTTGATGGTGATCCTTTAGAAATAGTCCAACCTGGACAAGAACAAGAAATTACAGAATTTGTAGAAGATGATCAGGGTAATATGCAACCTTTTGTTGATGAATCAAATCCTGAAGAAGATCATAATTCTAATTTAGCTTTATATTTATCTGATGAACAATTAGATAATATTTCTATTGAACTAATGTCATCTATTGAAGATGATAAATCATCAAGAGAAGATTGGGAAACAGCTTACGTTAAAGGATTAGATTTATTAGGTTTTAAATTTGAAGAACGTACCAGACCATTTAGAGGTGCTTCTGCTGTAACACACCCTGTACTTTCTGAAGCAGCCGTTCAGTTTCAATCACAAGCTTATAAAGAATTACTTCCTGCTAATGGTCCTGTAAAAACAGCAATCATTGGTGAGTCTAATGAAGAATTAGAAAAACAAGCTCAACGTGTCAAAGAGTATATGAATTATCAAATTACTTATGTCATGAAAGATTATGAAACAGAAACTGATCAAATGTTATTTTATTTACCTTTGGCGGGATCTGCTTTTAGAAAAGTTTTTTATGATTCTACTGAAGAAAAAGCTCGATCACAATTTGTCCCTGCTGAAGATTTAGTTGTGCCTTATGGTGCAAGTTACTTGGATGATGCTGAAAGAGTCACTCACATCATTAAAATGAATGAAATAGAGTTAAAGAAAAAACAAATCTTTGGAATGTATCGTGATGTTGATGTCCGACCATTTAATGAAGATGACAAAGTTCAAGACAAATATGATCAACTAGAAGGTGTCAGATCAAAAGGATACACAGCAGACATGTATACTCTTTATGAGAGTCATTGTTATTTAGATTTACCAGGTTATGAAGATGCTGATGGACAAAAGCTTCCTTACATTGTGACAATTGATGAAAGCAGTAATAAAATTTTATCAATCTATCGAAACTACGAGGATGGTGATCCACTAAGAAAAAAGAAAGCTTATTTTGTGCATTACAAATTTTTACCAGGATTAGGTTTTTATGGTTTTGGTTTAATTCACATGATTGGTGGTTTATCTAAAACAGCAACTTTAGCATTGCGTCAGTTACTTGATGCGGGAACCTTGAGTAATTTACCAGCAGGTTTTAAAGCAAGAGGCATACGTATTCGTGATGATGATCAACCTTTACAACCAGGTGAGTTTAGAGATGTAGATGCACCGAGTGGCTCGATTCAAGGAGCTCTGATGAATCTTCCTTACAAAGGACCTGATCAAACTTTATTTTCTCTTTTAGGTTTCTGTGTAGATGCAGCTAAAAGATTTGTATCTGTAGCTGATTCAAAAGTAGGTGAAGGTGCAATAAATCAAAACGCTCCTGTTGGAACAACCGTAGCATTAATGGAACGTGGCACAATGGTCATGAGCTCTATCCACAAAAGATTACACAACGCTCAAAAACAAGAATTTAGTTTATTAGCAAAAACTTTTCAAATCTATCTACCTCCCACTTATCCTTACAGTGTAGGCAATGTGAATCCAGCTATTAAACAACAAGATTTTGATGATCGCATTGACATCATGCCTGTTAGTGATCCGAGTATGTTTTCGATGTCTCAACGTATTGCAATGGCACAAACTCAATTACAAATGGCACAAACAGCTCCTGAATTGCATAATTTAAGGGAAGCTTATAAAAGAATGTATATAGCTTTAAGAGTTCCCAACATTGAACAAATTTTACCTGAACCACCCCAACCGCAGCCAATGGATCCAGGAATGGAAAATGGTAATGCAATGAGAAATATGCCTTTACAAGTTTTTCCTGGTCAAGATCAAATGGCACATATTAAGGCTCATCAAGTATTTATGAGTTCTAATTTAGTTAAAAATAATATACCCGTTCTGATGGTTTTACAGGCACATATATCTGATCACATTTCAGCGATGGCAAACGAAGAAATTCAACAAGCCACCCAACAAAAAATTATGGAAGCACAGCAGCAAGGTATTCAAATGGATCCACAAGAAATGCAAATGATCCAAGCTGAATCGCAAAAAGCGATTGCAAATAGAATTGTAGAACTTACTCAACAGTTAGTCGAGGAGGAGAAACAGATGATGCCTGATGCAGGTAAAGATCCTTTAATTAATCTAAAAGAAGAAGAATTAAATATTAGAAAAGCTGATTTGATCAGAAGAACACAAGATGATCAGAATGATTCTACTATGGAAATTGCACGTTTAGCTCAAAAAGATGAAATTGATAAGGAAAGAATAGAAGTGTCAAGAGAGAGAAATGCTATTAACATAGCAAAAAACATGCTAGGCTCTTAGTATGTCAATTAAGTTACCAAAATTAGATACAAAAATAAAAAAAACGAGTAATACAAGTACATCTACACGACGTTACAAAGCCCCTTCACGTTCACAATTGTTAAAAAAGTATGGCAATTTGAAAAAAAGAGGGAGAGGAACAGGATTAGATAAAAATTTACAAGCAACTTTAGTTAAAAACGTCTTACAAAACACAAAAAAAGCCTAAAAATGGATAAAAAACAGAAAAAAGTTAAAAAAGTGATGAAAGAGTTTAAAAATAAAAAATTAAATATGGGTAAATCAGATAAAAAAGTTAAAAATCGTAAACAAGCTATTGCCATAGCATTATCTCAAGCAGGAATTTCAAATAAAAAGTAATGTCAGACATTAAATTGAAAAAATTTATGGATGATTTATCAGAATATGTAAATAGACCTTCTCTTACAGAAGAAGAACGTATTATAATGGCAACTGCTATGCTTTACACAACAAGAATTATTTACGAAGAAAGTTATGGTTCTGAAATGGCTATTAATTTAATTGACACAATAGGTGGTGGCAAGGTAGACTACCAAAAACCTACAAGACATTAAGAGGTATTTTAAAATGAAAGAAAAAAGTATAGACAAAGGCCAATATCAAATGACGGATAAGGCAAAAGTGCCTTTTAAGTTAGCACCTACTGATCCTGCTAAGTCAAAGACTCAGGGACAGTATGCTGTACAGGTTAAGAAAGTTCCTTTCAAGGGGGTATTCTAATGAAAAAATGGTTAATGGACCTTTGGGAAAAAAACCCAAAGAAAAAATGGCTAGTAATCGGTCTAGTTATCGGTTGGGTAGCCGCTCAATACATCTAATAAATGTTATCTAAATTATTAGGCGGATCTTTAGTAGACACTGTTGGTAAAGTTATTGACAGTGTCCACACTTCAGAAGAAGAAAAAGGTCAGATTAAAATAAAACTTCAACAATTAGAAAACGAAATTAACTCCAAACAAATGGATATTAACTTAGCTGATGCTAAGTCCACTGCCACAGGTTTTGGTGGTATGATGCAGCGGTCGTGGCGCCCCCTCATCGGGATGTCCTGTGCGTTAGCTATATTGTGGGAATTTGTATTAAAGCAATTTATTGTTTTTATTTTAGCTGCTTTCAGTATTCAGCATAACCCGCTTCCAGAGCTTGACATGTCGACTTTATTTCCGCTTGTCACAGCTTTACTCGGAATGTCTGGGCTCCGCTCATGGGAAAAAAGTAAAAAACTTACGAAATGACCAAATGCATAAAATGTGATTGTCTGTGTCATTGCGGTACAACTTGCATGTGTGAATGCGCTATTTGTAAACATGAAGAAACAAACAACGGGTAGTGCTATTGAACATGTAGTCAAAAAGACTACAATAGGAAATGGTCGTATAAGTACATCTACGATGAATAAACATAAACGAAGAAGTTTTAAAAAATACAGAGGACAAGGTAGACGCAGATGACAAAAAATAAATCTACAGTAAACAAGGCAGGGAACTATACTAAACCTACAATGAGAAAGAGATTGTTTAGTAGAATTAAAGCAGGATCAAAAGGTGGAAAGCCTGGACAATGGAGTGCAAGAAAAGCTCAATTGTTAGCTTCTGAATATAAGAAAAAAGGCGGAGGTTATAAAAACTAATGGCTATATCAAGATCTCAAATGAGTCAACAACTGTCAAAACCTGGTAGAAAAAAAGTTAAAAAAGTAATTAAAGGTTTAAAGAAAGCATCAAAATCACATGCTAAACAAGCAAAGACACTTCAAGGAGTATTAGGTGGCGTTAAAAAAATCTCAAAAAAGTCTTAAGGATTGGGGCAAACAAAAATGGCGTACCAAGTCTGGTAAGCCTTCTGCAAAAACAGGTGAAAGATATTTACCAGAAGCTGCTATCAAATCATTGACACCTGCTGAATATGCGGCTACAACTAAAGCTAAGAGAAAAGGTAAAAAGAGAGGAAAACAATTTGTTAAACAACCTAAAAATATTGCTAAGAAAACTGCTAGGTTTAGATAAATCTAAACAAGACGAACACGAAGATAAAGAGAATTGGGGGATATAATGATTAAAATTACAAATTCACTTCGAGAAAGAGTGCGTACTCATGAGGGTTGCGTTTTGGAACCCTATAAGGATAGCTTAGGAAAATTAACTGTGGGTATTGGTCATTTAGTACAACCGCATGAAAGAAAAAGATATCAAGAGGGTATAAAAATTACTCAAGAAGAAGCAGATGAATTATTTGATATCGATATAAACAGAGCTGCCGCTGGTGCCGATGAACTAATTATAAAGAAAATTGGTAATCATGATGATTTGCCACAATCAGTGCAGGAAGTTTTAGTGGAAATGGTTTTTCAATTGGGGGCAACAGGTGTCAAACAGTTCCGCAATATGTGGGCTAGTCTAAAAGAGAAAGACGGAGAAATGGCAGCATTGCACATGAGAGATTCAAGATGGCATAAGCAAACAAAAAATAGATGTGAGTCACTTGCAAAAATTGTGGCTACAGCACAATGGACATAATTAAGTTAGCTGATCATCTCAAAAAAATCTTGAAAGTTAGGCAAAATGACATTAGTTTGTATGTAACTTCAGGAGTTAAAGATTGGGAAGAATATAAACTCATGATAGGTAAATATCATGCATACAACGAAATACTAAGTGAAGTAAATTCGTTGCTAAAAAGAATGGAGCACGATGATGAAGGACTCGATAATTGAGAAACTTCCTAAGCCAACAGGGTGGAGAATTTTAGTTCTACCTTATAAAAGAAAAGAGAAAACAAAAGGTGGTATAATTCTTACTGATCAATCCTTAGAAGAATCACAAGTAGCTAGTAGCATTGGATTAGTTTTAAAAGTAGGACCTGACGCATATAAAGACAAACAAAGATTTCCAAATGGACCTTGGTGCAAAGAAAAAGATTTTGTTGTTTTTGGTAAATATGCAGGATCTAGAATTAAGATTGAAGAAGGTGAAGTAAGATTAATGAATGATGATGAAATCCTAGCAGTGGTAAATGACCCTGAAGATTTCCTAAACATGTAAGGAGGCTAACATGCAAGATGATAAAAATATGCCAATAAATACATCAGAAGAAAGTTTAGAAATTACTCTAGACGAAAATGATAAATCAATTGAACAACCTGATAAGGATGAAGTTCAAGTTGCTGAAACTGAAGTTGAAAAGCCAAAAGTTGAAGATGAAACTGAACAATATTCTACAAAAGTAAAAGCTAGAATAGATAAACTCACAAAAAGGTTAAGGGAAGCTGAGAGGAGAGAAGAATCAGCAGTATCTTATGCTCAAGGTGTTCAAAAAGAAGCTCAAGATATTAAGTCAAAATATGAAACATTAGATAAAAATTATATTGATGAGTTTGGATCTAGAGTTGCAAATCAAATTGATTTAGCAAAAAATAAATTAAAAAATGCTATTGCACAAAGAGATGTTGAAGCTCAAATAGAAGCTAATCAAGAAATTGCTCGTTTAACTATTGATTCAGAAAGAATTAAATATTCAAAGCAAATTCAAGAGCAAAAAGAATCAAAAGAAGCTTCAAGTAACAATAATCAACAACAGACAAATTATATACCCAAGGCAAAAGCTGATCCAAAAGCAGTTGAATGGGCTGAAAAAAATGATTGGTTTGGAGAAGATGAGGTTATGACTGAAGCAGCCAAGGCAATTCACAAAAATCTTGTACTTGAAGAAAAGATTGATCCTTCTACTGATTTATACTATGATCAATTGAATAAAAAAATTCGTGAATACTTTCCACAGAAATTTAATGATGGGGGAAGTCCAGAAGCAACAAAAGTCGCTCAGCCTGTTGCCTCTGCTACACGCACTACAAAAACATCTGGGCGTAGGACAGTCAAGTTGTCTGCCTCTCAAGCTGCAATGGCTAAGAGATTAGGTGTAACACTTGAACAATATGCTAAATACGTGAAGGAGGCATAAAAATGGAAACAGAAACTAAAGTAAAAAAATCTTCACGCTCTTCAGAGACCCGTGAAAATAATGTTCGTAAAAGAGGTTGGGTTCCTCCATCATCGCTTCAAGCACCCGAGCCCCCAGAAGGATGGCATCATCGTTGGGTTCGTGCTGAAATGCGAGGTATGACTGATGATAAAAATATCATGGGTAGACTTCGCTCTGGATATGAATTTGTTAGGGCAGATAATTATCCAGACAGACTTGATTTACCAAAATACGAAGATGGTAAATACAAAGGTGTTATAGGAGTAGGTGGTCTATTACTGATGAGATGTCCTATTGAAGTAAAAGAAGATCGGGATGAATATTTCCGACAACAAACACAAGGACAAACCGAGTCAGTTGAAAATGATTTATTTAGAGACGAACACCCTAGTATGCCTATTCATGCGGATAGGCAGAGTAAGGTGACTTTTGGTGGCGGTAAAAAATAACAGTCAGCATAAGTCTTTTATAAACAACTTAGACGTAAGGAGTCCAAGATGGCAAATATAAATGCAGTATTTGGTTTTCGCTCATTAAAGAAAGTTGGAGCAGGTTATAATGCATCTGCTCAAAACGAGTACGTAATTGCAAGCAATGAATCAAGTGCAATATATCAAGGAGATCCCGTTGTATTAAATGCAAACGGTGCAATCTCTGTGGGTTCTACCAAGGGTGCTGAGTTGATAGGGGTTTTCAACGGATGTTTTTATACTGATCCTACTACACAAAAACCAACCTATTCCAACTATTACCCAGGTAGCATCGTAGCTGATGACATCGTAGCTAACGTGATCGATGATCCCAACGCCCTATTTGAAGTTAAAGTAGACGACACAAATGGTGGTCAAGCACAAGTCGGTAGTAATGCAAACATTGCAACTTATGCAGCAGGTTCAACAAAATCTGGTGTATCAGGTGTTGCTTTAGATGGTGGTTCTTTTGCTACCTCAAGCGCTGCTAACTTTAGAATAGTGAGTCTTTCAACTGATCCTGATAACAACGATTACACAGCGGCAAACGCTTCAATCATTGTAAAGATCAACAAACACTCATTCACGGATACAACAGGCATATAGGAGCATAAATTATGGCAATATCAAGACAACAACTCGTTAAAGAGTTAGAGCCAGGTTTGAACGCTTTATTCGGCCTGGAGTATGATAAATACGAAAACGAACATGCAGAAATCTTTGATCAAGAAACATCTGAAAGAGCTTTTGAAGAAGAAGTAATGTTAGTTGGTTTCGGTAATGCAAGAACTAAAGCAGAAGGTGCAGCGGTCACTTTTGATCAAGCACAAGAAAGCTTTACTTCACGCTATTCACACGAAACAATTGCACTAGCATTTGCTATTACTGAAGAAGCAGTAGAAGATAATCTTTACGACAGACTTTCTGCTAGATATACACGTGCATTAGCTAGATCAATGGCATACACAAAGCAGATTAAAGCTGCTGACGTGTTAAACAATGCCTTTGCAGCATCTGGCGCAGCAGGATCTAATCCTGGTGGTGACGGTGTTTCACTTGTGAACCTCGCTCACCCAACCGCACTTGGTGGCACATTCTCAAATAGAAGTGCAACTGACGCTGACCTTAATGAAACTTCATTAGAGCAGGCGTTAATTGACATTTCTCAGTATGTGGATGAAAGAGGTCTATTAATTGCAACAAGAGGTAGAAAGCTGATTATTCCAGTCCAACTACAATTCGTTGCTGATAGAATCTTAAACTCACCAGGTCGAGTAGGAACTGCTGATAATGACATCAATGCATTAAGAAACATGAACATGATCCCTGAAGGTTATACAGTAAATCACTATTTAACTGATACAGACGGTTATTTCATTAAAACTGATACACCAAATGGCTTTAAGCATTTTGTAAGAACAGCATTATCCACCGCTATGGAAGGTGACTTCGATACAGGTAATGTAAGATATAAGGCGAGAGAAAGATATAGCTTCGGCTTCTCTGATCCTCGTTGTGTATACGGTTCACAAGGTTCTTAATAAGAATCTTTCTTTTTATTCTAAAGGGGCGGTTGTCTTTGACTCCGCCCTTTTTTTATGTTTAAATCCAATTTATATTAACCCAAGACGCTTAGGCGACTACTAACAAGGAGGTAGACATGGGAACAACTACATTTTCTGGACCAGTTAAGGCCGGAACAATTAAAGATACAACAGGCATTACCATTGGTACAGATGTTAAGAACACAGGTTTTGTTGTAATGGGGCAATCAGCCTATGCTGATATCATTGGAGCTTCTCACTTAAATCAAGTGATAGCAACAATCCCTGCAAACTCACAAATCACTGATGTGATATTGAATGTATCAACAGTAAATAATGATGGCGGTGCTGCAACTGTTTCAGTAGGAACAGTAGCGGATGGCAATGCTTTTATTGATGCTGCTAATGTTAAAGCACTAGGTACTACTTATGGTACTCTTGATACAGAAGCTTCCAATGTTGGCACAACTGATATTCAGGTTTTAGCTGACTTTACAGGAGCTAATGGAGATGCAACAACAGGTAATGCAACAGTAACTGTGAAATATTTACAAAATAATTCAATAGCACTTGCTGGAGATATACCTGCGTAAGGAGTAAGTTATGTTTGGATATAAAACATCGAAGGTAACTGCTACTGGCAATGTTACGACAGGTCCTGCTAGACTTATAGCTATTCATGCTGTTTGTGCAGGTTCCGCAGGTAGCATTGTTCTTAAAGATGCAAGTGGTGGAGAAACTAGATTTGATATAGATACTCCTGGTAGTGCCACAGCAGTAATAGATACCTACATAGGTGATAGTGGTATTAGATTTCAAACTCAAATACACGCTACTTTAACTAATGTGACATCCTTAACTTGTATTTTTAGTAATGGCTGATAAGCAACCACCTAAAACAAAAAAATATTTCCGCTCCACTAAATCTGGGGCGGGAATGACTAAGGCAGGTGTTGCTAAATATAGAAAAGACAATCCTGGTTCTAAATTAAAAACTGCTGTTACAGGTAAAGTAAAACCTGGTTCTAAGTCAGCAAAAAGAAGAAAATCGTTTTGTGCTAGAAGTGCAGGACAAATGAAAAAATTTCCCAAAGCAGCTAAAGATCCAAATTCAAGACTAAGACAAGCAAGAAAGAGATGGAGATGTTAAAAGGATATTTCTACCTTTTCTGTGCATTTTTATCTTTGATATTTATGTACCTATCAATTTCAAACTCGTTTGCTGAGACCAATACCGTGTCGTCAACTGTAGTAAATAATACACCCCCAACAGCAAATGCACCGGTAATTCCAAATTCTAATTCAGATATATGTAAAGTGGGCGTTGGCGGAAGTGTTCAAAATAATGTGTTAGGTTTAGCTACAGGCGTTTTGGTAGATGACGAACTATGTCAGCTTCTCAAACTATCTCGCAGTCAGTACGCTTTTGGCATGAAAGTAAGTGCGGTGGCATTGTTGTGTCAGGACCCTCGTGTCTGGACGAGCATGCTCGATGCTGGGACTCCGTGCCCTGTAAAGGGACTCATCGGTGCGGAAGCCGCTGCATATTGGGAAGCAAACCCAGACAAGATTCCAGATGGCAGTAGATATAAAACTGAATATATACAGGCTGCAAAACCTGTTGAAGGAGAATTAAGTGATGCGGGTTATATTGCGTTATATAAAACTTTGTTCCTTATTACTACTGGTCTTTTATTGTTTTAATGTATGA
>VMHT01068444.1_pt1 | contig 14435 bp, 17 predicted proteins | sample 4693611 | NCBI WGS metagenome assembly VMHT01 (sample SAMN12280063, study PRJNA550983) | marine metagenome | isolation source: seawater sampled from same location over 5 years 0.02-0.2 micron viral filtrate | place: USA: collected off the coast of southern California halfway between the port... ... | reverse complement strand
TATGGACGAAAAGAAGCAACATCTTCAGGTAATCGGAATTCAGCTTGAAACTCTAGCAGAGTTAGAGTCTGTCAAGAAGTTCCTTGAGTTACAACAGAAGGCGTCGATGCTTTCGCAACTTATACAGAAAGAGGAGTCAGAAAATGAGTAAATACGAGATACCCCCAGTTAGCCCAGATGCGGCTACTATACTTAATAACATCCTAGTCCGAGCAGACCGCGAATTTAAGCGGCAAGTTTCGGAATGGGCCAAGCAGCTAGACGTTTGCTGGTGCGCTCCTGTAACCCACGGCGAGAACGCTCGCTCTATGGAAGACATGCAGGCCATCATTGACGCGGACCCAGCTAAGTTTCAGATGATGCTTACTGACTCAGTCGCACAGGCTGCGCACTTCATGGCTATCGACTCAGAGGGCTTTACGCAACTAGTCGAGCCAAGACATCTAACTGCTGGAGCTTACACTTGGGCAGACGGAACCTTAACTTTAGTAGAACTTCGTCCAGAATGGGACGTACAACAAGAGGACAACTAAACAATGGCTAATCACAAGCATTCTTCACAAGCGGCAGTCGGGGCATTGATTGGAGAGAAGACTCTCCGTGAAAGCGGCAGCGGTCAAATAGCGTTTTCATTCACCGCAACATCGCGCACTAAGATTATCAACTTTCGATTGGGTACTACTTCAGCACCTACATCGGCTGGTAACTTAGTTCTTTCAGTACAGAACCCGAATGAAGGCGTTGAGTTTGCTTGTACAACTCTTGCAACTGAAATGCAGGACGCTACTAGCGTGTTCTACACAGAGCCTATGTTCTTAGAAGCTGGCGACATCTTCAAGGTTGAGTATGCCAACGCTGACTCAGTTCAGTATGGCCTCACCATTGTCTACGCAGACTTGGGGGTTAACTAATGGCTTTATTCATCAACGGAGCTAATCAGGCTGTAACTCAGAACGGTACTCCCGTTGCTGGCTTGCAGTCGAGCGACCTTATCTTAGCTCGTGACTACACGCAAGGCTACTACGGATTACTATCTAACTTTTACTTTACAGGTGGCGTAGCTACTGAGACTGAGATTGCGTTAGAAGATACTAACACTTGGGTTGACGTGAACATCACAACTGATGCTCTCGGATTGTTTGATAACCGACCAAGCACAATGAAAGCAGCACAGCCTGCTGGTCATACTGGTGCTGGTACTCAAGCAGACCCAATCATCTTCGACCTAGAAGGTCTTGACCTACACGCTCACGCTAACTTTCGTGCATCTATGACTTTCGAGCCAGATGTGGATGAGTCTCAACTAGAGACCCGTCTTCTGTTCAATCGCCACTCAGGTACTACACCTAGTGCAGACTTCGCTATTGAGGAAGTATCTTTAAACATGACTCAGGGCGCAGACATTGAGTACGCTATCGAACCCATGCTATCCTTCTTTGTCGTCGACACAATCGACACGAACGGAGTAGGTGACGCTGGTAAGTGTCGGTTTCAGGTCAAAGCATCTGTCGAAGGTACGCTGCGTATGCGTGCGCTAACATGGTACATCCAACTTTAAGAGGTAGTAATGTCTAAAATTAAAATCTACTCAGACACCGCCAAGGGGTGTATCCTGTTTGATAACTCTCGCGTAGAGCCTAAGTTCTTAGGCACTATTCAAGCCTCTGCTCACGACACTGAGAGTGATAGAATCGTCATCGTCAGATTGGACAGAGAGAACAGCGATGGGTCTTTCCGTAAACTGTTTAAGAGACTTAAGATTACTCGCGTACAAAACGAATCTGGGCAAGACCTAGTCGATACTCTTGGATATACAAGAGACCAAGTTATTAACTACATTAACACAGAGGCAAGTGCTACAGGCGGCTCTGCTTCTGGCTCGGTTCCAGTCATAACATCCGCATCATCTATCGCTCTGACGACGGGAGACACTCTTAACTACGAACTTGTAGCTACCTACGGTGTTGGCTATGAGTGGAGCAACCTTCCTTCTGGCGTCGTAACCGTTGAAGGTAACGTCAGAAAGTTAATCGGTGGCTCTTCTTTGGCTGAAGGGACGTACAACATTAGTGCTAAGGCAATAAACTACTTTGGTGAGGCCACTGAGACGATTGCACTGACTGTATCCGACCCACCTTTCCAAGATAGTAAATCTGTGTTCTTCGACACTCAAGATTACATGGGTGCTAACGCAGCATTAGCTACCGCATTAGAACGTGCCAGCAATGGCTCAGGCGCTTCTGATGCTTGGACAATATCTTTTTGGATTAAGCCCGCTAACATTTCTAACGGTCAATGCTTATTCTACTTTGGTAACAATGACACGACCAACAATGGCTACATCGAGATAAGGCAAGTAGCCACCTCCAAAATACGATTACGTTATGGTTCGGGGAACAACTACCTACAAATTCAAACAGATGCGGACACCCTTACACATTCCCAATGGAATCACGTCATGGTCACTTATGACGGTGGTACTACGGGTGCTAGTTCTGGAAGTTTAAGTTCCTATTACAACAGATTCAAAATATTTATTGACGGAGTCGAGCCAACAAACACGACAGCACATGGCAACTATGGTTGGTCGGGAGCTATCGTTGGGCAGAACTTACGCCTTGGTAGGTTTGTTTCTGGTAACACTATGAGGGGCGGTTATTTGGACGAAGTGTCAATCCACCCTGCTGACTTGTCTTCAGACGTCAGTAACATCTACAACTCAGGCTCACCTCGTGACCTAGAGTCGTTCAGCCCAGACCACTGGTGGCGAATGGGAGATGGAGACACATACCCTAATATACAAGACGCATCAGGTACGGCCACTATGGTCATGTACAACATGACTGCGGCTAATATTGTCACTGACGTACCCTAGTCTTAACTAATGCAGCCTGCTCTTTCGCGGGTGGGCTGTTTCTTTTATAAGGAGCCAATTATGGCACAATATGTTAATGCGGCTGCGGCTCCTGATAGAGCTTTAACTGCTGTACTTCTAAACGATGCTTACGCTGTTGTAGCTACGGCTTCTACTGTTGATGAAGTCACTATAGCTACTGTATCGAACAAGACAGGCTTGTACCGAGCGACCTTCGGCACTACTAACCTATCTGGTGGATACAGGCTAGTCATCGTCGATGACCTAACTGGCTTCGGAATCGCTTCTTACGAAGCACACTTCTCTGGAACCAATGAAGAGGTTATCAACGCTAGTGAGTATCACGCCGCTGGTTCTACCGACGAGAAGCTCACTACAATCTTATCTAAGATTACACCACTCACAACTGTATTTTCAGCTCAGCCTGATTCATCATCGCTCTCTATTATACGAGGCGACAACTTCGATGGAATCTCATGGCCTAAGCTGGTATTTGACGCTGGCAAAGACTTGTCTGGCGTAACTGACATAAACTTCACTATCCGAGACATGAATCAGAACCTCCTAATCAGCACTGCTGACGCTGGAGTATCTGCTGCTGTAGTAGGCACAACAGTTGAAGTAACGCTACTTAACTCTTCTACTTCTCTTCTCCCAGTTGGCGAAGCTCTCTTCGATTGCGAAGTAATTTTCACTGACTCACACCAGACGATAGCCAGAGGCTGCGTCGACACTAATCAGGATATTTCACTATGACTAAGCGAATGTTTTTAGCTTTCTGTCTTGGCCTTTGTGCCGTTTCAGCAGTCTCAGCAGACTTCGGAACTAACGTGAGTAAGCGCACCGTAACTGAAGGTAAGTTCTATAAGAAGGACTATGCCGCTGCTGCTAAGAACAGTCGTGAGACTGGCCGAAAGCTAGTCGTCCTGATTTCAGCTTCATGGTGTGGACCATGTAAGCAACTTAAGAGTGATATAACCAAGGCTGCTGCCGAGGGTAAATTACCTAAAGATTGCAACATTGTAGTAGTAGAGTACAACTCAGAAGTCGGCAAGAAGTTGTCAGTTTCTAGCAGTATCCCACAGCTCATTCGGTTCGAGAAAAAGTCCGATGGTAAGTGGTATAAGAATTCGAATATCGGGTATCTGTCACCTAGTAAATTTAAGGAGTTTTGTAATGGCGAAAAGTAAGGCTGAGTTAAAACTTGCCATAGACAACTTAGAGACGATACTCAATTCTGGGGCATCTACGGTATCCGTTGACGGTGAAACTACTGTCTTCGACCTAGACTCAGCTCGTGAGCGTCTTAGAGACCTACAGGCTGAACTACGAGAACTTGAGGGGAGACCAGCTCGTCGACCTCTATTCAATAGAATTAACTTGAGATAGGAGAGACAAATGGACGACTGGCTTTCAGAGTCTCAGGAAGAATACTCCAGAGGCATAACAAACTTTTCTTACGATGCAGTGCAAGACACTGGACGCAGGAAGAGCCCACGCAGAACTATCCGTTCTGAAGATGGTAACCTAAAGAAGAACGACAGGAAAATCTTACAGGCCACAACCAGAGACATGCGAAGAAACTTCGTAATGACTCGCTGGGCTATTGCTAAGCATCTTGACTTCGTTTGTGACCATACCTTCCAAGCCAACACTGGCGACGAAGCCTTCGACAAGACTTTAGATGAGTTTGTCGCAATGGCCTCTAAGAAGGAAAACTTTGACGTATCTGGTCGATACAACCTAAACCGCTATGCTAGACTTGCTGAAGCTGCTCGACTCGTCGACGGCGACATGCTAAGCATCCGAGTTCGCGGTGGATACCTTCAGGCTATTGAGTCTGACAAGGTACGGAACATGGAAGGCTCGACTTACAGCTATGTCGACCCAGACAATCCTGAGATGTTCAACTGGGTTCATGGAGTTAAAATCAACAAGGTTGGAAAGCCTTTGATGTACTCTATCCACTCACGGCAGGAAACACAATACGTGTTCGAGAAGAATGTCTCAGCAGCTAAAGTCATCCCTCTTGGCTTCTATGACCGCTTTGACCAAGTTCGTGGCGTTAGCCCGCTAGCTGCGGCTATCGACACTCTCAAGGACTTACATGAGTCTTATGACTATGCACTTGCTAAGTCTAAAGTGGCTCAGTTGTTCGCTATGGCTGTCACACGCAATGCTGACCTAGGCTTCCAAGCTGATGGTGGCGTAGATGCTTCAGATGCTAATGCTGGACCACGAGACGTATCTTTCGACAAGGGCCCACAGATTCTGGACCTAGACGAAGGCGAAGATGCTAAGTTCCTCTCGACTAATACTCCTGAGGCTGACACACAGGCATTCTGGCAGCACATGAGCAGCCTAGTGCTTAAGTCACTTGGCATACCCTACTCATTCTGGGAAGAGAACCACACCAACTTCTTTGGCAGTCGTTCAGCTCTCATCCTCTACCTACGCTCAGTAGAGCCATGGCGGGAAGACCAAGTAGACTTTAGGAACCAGTGGCTTAGCTGGCGTCTTAAGGTTGGTCAGCTCAAGGGTGAGATTCAGCTACCAGCTTCCTTCGATATTGACAAGGGGCCTTGGACATGGACACCTAGGGGAATCGAGTATTGGAATCCTCAACAGGAAGTCAATGCTGACATCTTAGCTATTGAGAATAAACTACGTTCTCGCACTGAGATTCGCAAAGAGCGATACGGGGACGATTGGGAAACAGTCGTTAGAACCCTTGCTCGCGAAGAGAAGGTCTGCGAAGAGCTAGGACTTATATCACACGAACCTCAACAAGAAGAGGACAACAATGACAAAGACTATTGAGCGAGAGCCAACTCTATTCAGAGGCGGTATTTCGACAAACCCCCAGTGGGTTCCTGAAGTCTCTAAGACTGGTGGAAACTTTAACGCTGGGTACATCAAGAACTTCGCAGTCATCACGACTGGTGAAGCTCTCGGCCATCAGGCTTGGGTAGATGACCAGTTCATCGAACAAGTAGGAACTGAGTTGGCTAAGAAGAAGAAAGGAGTTGTATCTCGATACACTCATCCTAGCCAGAGTGCTGATGGACTTAGTCGCGGCTTAGGCCGTGTTGAGTTCCGTAGCTCAGGCGACGGCAAAGTACGTGGAGACCTCCACTTCTACAAGTCTGCTCATAAGTCACCTGATGGTGACCTAGCTGGCTTCCTTCTCGAACTAGCTGCTGAAGACCCTGAGTCATTCGGTGCTTCGATTGCGTTCTCACGCGACATTGAAGCTGAGCAAGAGTTCGCTGAAGCTAATCCTTCATCACCCGATGCTAGGAATGTTAATAACTATCCACACGTCCGACTTGGCGAACTTCGCTTTGTGGACATTGTAGACCAGCCTGCCGCTAACCCCGATGGACTGTTCCACAAGGATAAGACGTTCGAAGCTGCTAACCAGCTAATCGCTTACGCATTCGGACTATCTAAAGATAAACCTACTGAGCAAGTTTTTGGTGTCGACGCAGACAGGCTTGCCCAATTCACATCACGTTTCCTATCCACACAAGGACTAGAACTTATGAAGATTAATTTTGCCGAAGGGCAAGAGCCAATCGAAGAAGCCCCTGTTGTAGAAGAAGCTCCTGTTGTCGAAGAAGCTCCTGTTGAAGAAGCTCCTGTCGTCGAAGAAGCTCCTGTTGAAGAAGCTCCTGTTGAAGAGATTCAAGAAGAGCAAGTCGAAGAAGTCATCGAAGAAGTCATCGAAGAAGCTCCTGTTGAAGAAGCTGTCGAAGAAGTCATCGAAGAAGTCATCGAAGAAGAAGTCGAAGAAGTTGAAGAAGCTCCTGTTAAAGAAGCTCACGACCCTTCGAAGTCACCATTCAGCTCACCCCTCAACGAAGACTACAAAGCTGGACTTCAAGAGTACATCACAGCATTCGGCAAGGACGCTGGAGTTGATTTCTTTCTTGGAGAAGTTAACTTCTCTGAGGCACAAGGCCAGTTCATCGCAGCTCAGAAAGAAGAGATTGAGCGATTGCGACAAGAACTATCTGTAGCTCAGCAAGAAGAGCCTGCTGCTCTTTCTGTTGGCGACGAAGACGACGTAATAGCAAAAGGCAAGGGTCTTGCTAACAAGATTCGCTTTGCCTAAACCCTAACACTTTCTAGCTCACCTCGTGTTGGTGAGCATCACACACTTTTTTATTTTAGGAGCCTTTAAAATGGCAGATGACCTATTAACAATTTCCGACCTCGTATCTGACGCTCTTGACCTTTCTGGCAAAGAGTTGAACGAAGTACGAGCAGCCGCACCTGTAATCTCAATGCTTCCTGCTGTTGAGTCCTCGAACGGACTTTTCCACAAGTACAGCGTTTTGACTCAGCTTCCCGTTGTGGATTTCCGCGGCGAGTACGCTGGACGCGAATTCGACCACTCGGTTGACAGCATCCGAAGCCTTGAGCTTAAGCACCTAGACTTCTCTTGGAACGTCGACGTTGCTGTTGCTCAGGCTTGGAAGAAAGGTGGTAAGGAAGCCCTTATCGCACGCGAAGGACGACGACACGTTATGTCTGCTCTCTTCACACTTGAGACTCAGTTCATCAACGGAACTGTTGGCGGAAAAGCTGGCGGATTCAACGGACTTGCTGACAACGGAAACCTAGACAACCTTGCTGCTGAAATGGTTATCAACGCTGGCGGAACTGGCGGAAGCTCAGTTTACTTGATGCGTGTTAGCGATGCAGAAAACTGCATGGTTTACAAGGGCGAAGGAATGGCAGTTGAGTTGGGCGAGACCCGTATCCAAGACACTTTGGACAACGCTGGTAAGCACTTCCCATCTTACTACACTCCAGCCGGTAGCTGGTTTGGTGCTCAGTACGGTGCTCTCTACTCGACAGCTCGTATCTGCAACATCGACGCTTCGAACCCATTGACTGACGACTTGATTTTCTCAGCTCTTGAGCGATTCCCTGCTGGAGCTGGTCCTAACGTCATGATTATGACCAAGAAGACCCAAGAGCAACTTCGCAAGTCGCGAACTGCAACCAACGTAATTGGTTCACCTGCTCCTATGGTTGACAACGTAGCTGGTATCCGTATCGTCACAACTGACGCTATCAGCAACAGCGAAAGCGCAATTAGCTAGTGTCTAATCCTGTCAAGCGTGCCTTTAACGCTGCTAGGAAAGCACAGAAGTCCATTGGTGGCTCACAGATAACCATCTCGCGAGGTCTTAAGGCTTCCGAGGTGGTTGTCGCCACCGTTGGTACTTCCTCTTCTATTACCTATGAAGACGATGGTACTACGCTATACACCAAGTCGAGAGACTACTACATTGATGTAGCAGACTATATCTTCACTGGTGATGCCCAAACCTCGCGACCTGCTAGGCATGATGTTATAACCGAAGTAGTTGATGGTCAGCCATTAACCTTCCAAGTAACAGCCATTGCAGCCGAGGAGCCATATGTCTTTCATGGTGAACAACGAAATGTTTATCGAGTTCATACGAAGGAGATATAATGAGTGCTCTAGCTATACAAATACTGGATGCCGTAAAAGCAAAACTAGAAGAGACGACTTTTGGGACTTGCGTAATCGAACGGCATGTTCTCCCTGAAGTGGAGAAGTCTTCGGACTTAAGAGCTAACCCTAAAATAATCGTCACTATACAAGGCAAAGAGATTAGAGAGTTCGACCGAGTCAATGAAACACTTGACTATAGTATCGGAGTCGCTCTTCACTATCCTTGTACTTCAGAAGGCGATTACGACACGGCTATTAAGCTGTGTGAGGACATCCAGAACCATCTGGCTAATCCCAACAATATGCAATTAACTATCACTAACGGAATGGCTTGTCTACTCATGCCGTACGAAATGGAAGCTGTCTACGACATTCAAATGTTGCGAGAGGCTAACGTCTTCTTCTCCGTTACTGATTTCACTTACACCCACAAACGTAAAAGGACAACCCTATGAGTTGTGAACTAGGCTTAGACGCCAAATTTTACTACGAAGCTTCTCTAGAAGCCGGAACACTTGCTTCCGCTGCCTGGACCGAAGTTGACGTAGCCCGTGACGTTACGACTGACGCATCTGCTGACGAAGCTGATACTTCTGACCGTCGTTCTGTCTTCAAGACAACCTGCCCATCTTTGCTCACTCTTGAGTCTTCAATGACGATGACTTACGAGAACGGCGACACTAAGATTCAAGACTTGCGCGACCAGTTCTTGGCTCGTAAGCCTATCCTTATCGCTGTTATGGACGGACCTATTGCTACAACTGGTAGCGAAGGATTCGTTTTCTGGGCAAACGTATACAGCAACTCTTTCGCTCAGCCTTTGACTGACGGATGCACTGTAGACGTTACTTTCCGCCCAGCAGTTCCTCCAGCAACTGACCCTACAACAAACCCACAGTGGTACGTTGTTAGCTAGTTCTTTGTGAACTGCTTTGATAGCCCATCACAGTGGTGGGCTATCTTTTTCCTTTAACGGAGATACTAATATGATTCCAGAAGCATTACTACGGATGCAGCCTCACACAATTGTCGTACTTAATAAAGAGTTGGCAGAGGCTATCGGTTTCCCACGGCGAGTAGCTGTTAGAGACCTACAAGATTATGTAGCTAAGCAAGCTGAAGTGATTGAAGTCGAGCAAGACGAAGTCATGGAAGTTATCGAAGAAGACCTTACAGAATTTTAACTTTGAATCGGGGAGATTCTAACTATGAGTGATTTACCAAAGAACGTATTTATTGACTCAAAAGACCGTCATTGGTCTCTTGTCATCACTGTTCTCGAATACCAGAAAATGAAGCAGGAGCTTAACGTAGACATTGGAAACATATTCAATGACGATAGCTGGCTCCAAAAGCTAGTAGCTATGGAAGATGTAACATTCTTTCTACAGCTAATCGGCATCCTTACAGACAAAGAGCGCGAGCGAGAAGGTATCTCAATGGAAGACTTCTATGAAGGATTCGACGGAGATGCAATGCAAAGTTCCGCTGAAGCTCTAGTGGAGGCCATCATAAATTTTTCACATCCCAGTCGCAGAGAAGCTCTTCGCAACTTAGTCGACGCGACGAACGAGGGACTGAACGAGCTGGGGAGAGTAGTGGCAGCGGAGACTCTTCGGAACAAGGAAGAGATGATGGGCAAGTTAGAACAGACGATTCAGAAGGAGATGGAGAGCAACTAACTGCTATTGAGGTCGAGGAGTTCCTATTCAAATCTGCTGGGGCCGTAGGCGTAGAGCCTTGGTCCTTTCAGTTTTGGCAACTACTTCTCATGAGGGAGGGCGCAGAGCGTGAAAGATGGGAACGTCTTTCGTTCCAGCTCTTAACACTTTCTAAGTTTGTTGGCAGTAAGGATACTAAGCAGGAGCACTTCGATAAGTTCTCCGTGATAGATAAGCCACAGAAAGCTACGAAGGTAGAAACTAAGTCTGCAATGCGTAGTCTTAAACACTTATTCCCACAGAAGTAGGAGATGACATGCTGTCTAGTCTAATGAAGAAACCAAACATGATGCCAAGAGGTGTCAAGGTTTCAATATCAATAACCATGCCTTCTTATAAAGGTGTAGGTAGACGGATGGCTCTGTCAAATCGCAGTATCAGGCAATGGAGCGACGGTCTCGCAAAAGGTGAAATTCGGGAAGCCCGAAAGTACCTCAGGGGGGCCGCCGCTTATTGTCGTACTGTAATGAGACGAGGATTTAAGAAAGGTTCTGTTAAGAAGAAGCCTTCTAGATTCTCAGGCAGGAATGCTCAGAGGGGAGTCACCTCAACAATGAGGACTCGCTCTAAGCCACCAAAAGCTCCCCACTACCACACGAAGGGTAGGCAATGGGGTATCAGGACGATTGTCTTTACTAAGCTAGACCCAGACACATACGCAATCGGACCTAAACAATTCAAATCAAAAGGTTCTAAGAACAGTAGATTCAACATCCCTGAGATGCTTGAGTTTGGCGGAACCGGAAAAGTAAAAACATTATCAACAGACCGCACCGCTGAAGTACAAAGCGTGTGGAGCAGAATCACAGGGAATGGCGGTAAGTACCCAACCCAATGGTCATCTGCTAGGTACGTTGCTCGACCTTATGCGAGCATCACAGTTAAGCCAACATTGAAGAAATTCAATCGAATATACGGGAGATAGGCTATGCCTAGAGCTAAGTCAAGAGTCGACGTAATACTGTCCCTTAAGAACAACATGGCCGGAGGTCTATCAAAAGCCACACTAAGCCTAAACAAACTCTCTAGTGCCGCTAAGAGGTTCGGCATGATTGGTGCCGCAGCAACCGGAGCTATGGCTTTCGGACTAACTAGGCTGATGCAGGAAACTGCTGCATATGATGATGCCCTCCGAAACCTAGCTGCTAAAATTGGTATCGCCTTCGACGGGAACAAGTTCAAAGGCGTTAGAGATGAGATTGCTAGGCTGGGTAAAGAGACAGCTTTTACAGCTAAGCAGGTAGCTGACCTAGCTATCGTCCTAGCCCAAGGCGGTAAGAGTGCTAAAGAGATTCAGGCAATAACAAAACACGTACTTTACCTCGCTCGTGCTATGTCTGAGGACACGGCAGACTCCGCTAGAATCGCTCAGTCAGCTATGGACGCCTACGGTCTTAGCGTAGAAGATGCGAGAAGAGCTTCCGACGTACTAGCCTATACAGTTAACAACTCTAACCAAAACCTAATCGACCTCGGTGAAGCTAATAACTATGTAGCCACAACAGCTCGTGATGCAGGCATGGAGATTGAGCGTGTGTCCGCTATGTTGGCTGTTATGGCAGACAACGGTATTCGCGGTTCTCGTGCTGGTGTTCAGCTTAGAGCTGCGTTCCTCCAGTTGACTACTAGAGGTGCTGAGACAGCCGAGGCTCTGGACATCGACCTTACGGATACAGCAGGAGAGTTCCGAGACTTCGGAGACATTCTACAAGAATTCCGTAAAGCCACTGAGGACATGACTGATGTCGAGAAGTTCGAGAAATACAAGAAGGCGTTCGGTAAGGTCGGTATATCCTCTGCTCTTATCTTAGGACGCTCCAAGAAAGAACTAGACCAATTCACCAAGGAGCTAAAGAACTCTTTTGGCACGGCAGAGCAAGCCGCTGAAGATATGGACGCTGGTATCGGAGGTAGCTTCAGAAAGCTATACTCAGCCGCAGAAAACGTCTGGCTAGCCATCGGAGATAAACTAGCTGGCAGCGTACAGAAGGCAACTCTTACGATAACCCAGTTCATAAAAGACTTAGGTAATAACGAAGAGCTATTGCAGCATATAGCAGACCTCATACCCAAAGTAGCTAGGGGCCTCATCCAGTTTACTGGGGTGATGATTGCTACAGCTACATCACTATCTATGGCCTCTACAGCAGGGACTGGCTTCCTAGCCTTCCTAGGCATAGGCGCATACGCAGCCGGAAAAACCACTGCCGCTGTTGCTGGTGCCGGAATCGCTGTATCTAAGCTAAACAAGATTCTCGTCGGCTCAATGGCATTGGGCAACCCCAAGGCACTGACTAAGATGTCAAAGGGCTACGACAAGATTGGTCAGTCCATAAACAAAGTGGCTAAAGCTACTGCTAACATGGCTAAGATGCAGTTGGGCTATGGCAGACAAGGTGCCAAACTTCGAGCAGAGGCAGCTAGAGCCGCAGCAACGGCACTTAGGAATACTCGTAAATCGGCAGTAGCAGAAGCTGTCTTAATAGAGGCTAAGCGTAAATCTCTAAACCTAGCTAGTCTCGAAAAGGTTACTAGAGCAGCTAACGAAAAACTATTCGAGACAGGCACATCCTTATCTGCTAGACAGATAGCGGGAGCTACTAAGTCTTCTGTCGGTAGAAGTCTTCCGGCTGGTGTGAGCGCAGCTTACGATGGAGCAATCGCTGGTAATGCTGGCGGGGCTCGAAAGATGTTTAGCGCAGGAGCGTCCGGCAAGGCTGCGATGTTCGACGTCGCCGACGACCTAATAAAAGGTATCGAGAAAGGTGTTAGCTCCGTAGTATCCGACGACTTGCTCACAGCAGGCGTTAAGAGAGGTAATGTCGGAGCTGGCGGGACGATTTCAAGACAGGCAGGTCCCACTCTCAAATCTCAATACGCTGCTAGAAACGCTATTGCCCAACAGAGGGGTGCTGCTCTTAGAACTGGACAGGCTGTATACCAAAACGCTAAAAGAGTTAATCTGTCTCAAGTTCTCCCTAAGCAGGGAGGAGCTAAGATGGGTTCTGAGATAATTAAGCAGTTAAACGCGAAGATACTATCAGGCGTTCAGAAAACTCCTAGCATTATGATGAAGGGTATGGTGAATGCTTTTAAAGTAACTGAGTGGGGTCCCCAAGCCATAGCCCTTACTTTGGTCGAAGGTGTTGTAGTTGGAGTCACTGGCTCTGAAGCTCAGGCTTCTTACAAACTCGCTTCGGAATTTATGACTGGAGCCGTTTTCTCAGGCTTTGCTAAAGGTGCAAAGGCTGGAGGCATCGTCATAGCAGACGGGATTAAAGCTGCTATAGGCTTCGCTATGGCCGGAGATTGGGGAAAGTCTTGGGAGGCTCTTACACTCTCTCTCGAAACAGGTTGGCGAACATTGATGAAAAACATGAGCGAGGGAGTTAAAGGTTTCGTAACGGCCCTGAATGACTTCCAGAACGGCTCATTCGTCACATGGCTTCGAACAATATACAGAGGCTTCTCAATGCTAGCCAGCCTCATAGGTGATGTAGTCGATGCGATTGTGTACGTCTCCTCTTTAGGCGGTATCTCAGACGTAACTGGGTCGAACTCACTCAAGCTCTTTGACGAAATGGGTGAGTACGACAGGCAGCTAGAGAAAAAGAAGGGCACTGGCTTCTTCCATAGTAACGACCGAAGACTGAAACAACTTGAGAAAGAAAAGGAAGCTAGAGATATACTTCTCAAGCAGGCACAGCACGCTGCTGCTCAGGAAGGTAGAGACAAGGAAGGTCTGGCTTGGAGAAACAAGCAGATAGAAGACCAGCGAAATAAGCTAAGGCTTAAGAGAGATAAGGCACTCGCTAAAGAAGAGAGCCGCAAAAAGAAATCTCAGCGGGATGAGCTTGCACGCATGAAGGCTGCTCATGAGGCTGACAGAAAAGGCAAAATCGAAGTCGCGCGTGAGCATCTAAGACAGCTTGGCATTATTGCTAAGGTTGAAGCTGATGCTGAGACTGGCCGAGAGTCGGCTAAGTTCTCTCGTATGTCTGAAACCACTCGTAAGATTACACGAGAGGGTATTGGCGGACTAGGTGGCGAAGGCGTCATGCGTCAATTTGCTGAGAAGCAGAACGACGTCCACAAGCAGAACCTAGACTCACAGCATCGACAAGAGTCGGAGCTACGTCAGATTAACGTGCAGCTAAAGAAGTATGCACTAGAGTCACTTTTAATTAAACCTTAATAACCTTCGGGAGCAGTAATGTCGAACCAACCTATAACAGAGAAGCATGGCTCAAGAGCCACTAACATAAAGCAAGGTACGGCTACACAGTCACGCCTATACACGCTTCGTGGCTACTCAGATGAGTCAGCGGTTATCACCGCTGTACTA
>VMHT01164718.1_pt1 | contig 14437 bp, 17 predicted proteins | sample 4693611 | NCBI WGS metagenome assembly VMHT01 (sample SAMN12280063, study PRJNA550983) | marine metagenome | isolation source: seawater sampled from same location over 5 years 0.02-0.2 micron viral filtrate | place: USA: collected off the coast of southern California halfway between the port... ... | reverse complement strand
TGGTCATTTTCATCATAAAAGTGATGATGGTCAAGTATTTTATTTAGGCAGTCAATATGAAATGACATGGTCAGATTATGCAAACAAAAAAGGCTTTCATATCTTTGATACTGAAACAAGAGAGTTAGAGTTCATAGAGAATCCATATACAATATTTTTAAGACTAAACTATCATGATGATGTTATAAATTATGATGAGATTGATATTAATGAATATGACCAAAAGTTTGTAAAGTTAGTTGTTACAACAAAAAAAGATAATCAAATGTTTGATAGATTGCTTGATAATTTGTATAATAAAATTAATGTTCATGAGCTAAAAATATTAGAAGATTATTCTGATCTCAATCAAGCAAATGTCAGCGATGATGTCGTTGAGGGCTCTGAAGATACAATGACATTGGTAAATAATTATGTAGATCAGCTACCAGTTGATTTAGATAAAGACAAACTAAAGATAATGATTAAAGAAATGTTTATTGAGGCACAAGATAGTGATATAAAAGATGATAACATTTAAAAAAGTAAGATATAAAAACTTTCTATCTACTGGTCAACAGTTTATAGAAATAGACTTAGCAGATCATAAGACTACACTAGTTGTAGGCGAGAACGGTGCAGGAAAATCTACTATGTTAGACGCACTATGTTTTGGTTTGTTTCAAAGGCCGTTTCGTAATATTAAAAAAGATCAACTAATAAATTCTATAAATGAGAAAGAGTGTGTTGTAGAGGTTGAGTTTATAGTAGGTCAAAAAGATTATAAGATTATAAGAGGTATCAAACCAAATACATTTGAGATATGGTGTGATGGTGATATGTTGAATCAAGACGCAGCTCAAAGAGACTATCAAAAACATTTAGAACAACAAATACTTAAATTAAATTTTAGATCATTCACACAAGTTGTTATACTAGGTAATGCTTCGTTTGTGCCGTTTATGCAATTACGAGCAAGACATAGACGACAGGTGGTTGAAGAAATATTAGATATTGAAATCTTTTCTAAAATGAATTTATTGTTTAGAGAAAAACAAAAAAACCAAAGTGAACTTATCAAACAAACAGATTTTGACCATCAGTTAGTTGACAATAAGATTGATGATAAGAAAAAATATATTGACGATATTAGTAATCGTAGCCAAGAATTAGCAGAATCAAAAAGAGCAGAGTTAGATAAAAGTATAAATGATATATCAAACTATTCACTAGATATAAAGAAAGTAAAAACAGAGATTGCTGAATTACAGAAACAAGTAATAGACCAATCAAAGATAAATGATAAACATAAAAAACTTCATAACATGGAAGCAAAGTTAGAAAATACTTGTAGTAAACATAAAAAAGATTTAAGTTTCTTTGAATCGCATGATGATTGTCCTGTTTGTCAACAAGCGATTGATAAGGCATATAAATCTACAATGATAGGCAAGAAAAAAGAAAAAGTTTTAGAATTAGAAAGTGCTTTAGGTCAAATAGATAAAGAAATTAAAACTAGTGAAATGAAACTAGATACGATCAACAAAACAATGGTCACAATTAGAGAAAAAGAATTATTGATAAATCGTTACGAAACATCTATTGAAGAAATAGAAAAACAGAGAGTTAAATTAGGAGAAGAAATAGCAGAATTGCAAGATGAGAAAGTATCTACAGCAGAGCAAACTGGCGAACTAAATCAACTAAGAGAAAGACTGACTGAATTAGAAACAGATAAATTATCTCAAAAAGAAGAAGCCGTTTATATAGATACGGCTAGACATTTAATGCAAGATACAGGTATCAAAACTAAAATAATTAAACAGTATCTACCGATTATGAATCAATTAATAAATAAAAATCTAGCAGACATGGACTTCTTTGTTAATTTTAGTTTAGATGAAGAATTTAATGAAACGATAAAATCGAGACATAGAGATGAATTTAATTACCACTCTTTTAGTGAGGGTGAAAAACTAAGAATAGATTTAGCAATATTATTTACATGGCGAGAGATTGCTAAACTAAAGAACTCAACAAACACTAACTTACTAATATTAGATGAAATATTTGATAGTTCACTAGATACTTCAGGCACAGACGAGTTTATGAGAATACTACAAAATACAATGTCAAAAGAAAACGTATTTGTTATATCTCACAAAGGCGACAGTCTAATGGATAAGTTCCCTAGAGTTATGAAGTTTGAGAAATATAAAAACTTTACAAGGATGGCAGAATAATGGCAGAGAAACTAACCCCAGCAAAGGTAGAAGAGGCAGTTAAACACTATGAAAATATACAAAGTGGTAAAACACCTATTCTAAAAACAGACAAAGAAAAAACAACAGAACATATTACTGATCTACATAAGCATTTAAAGAAAAAAGATAAAAAGACTTTTCCTTTAATACCACCTACTGATCCTAGACTGCTTATGAAGATCGCACCTTTCGAAGATAGTATGTTGAAAGAGTTTGAAATGAAAGATAGAAAAGAACTATCTCAAAAAATGTATGATAGTATGACAAAGTATGGTGGTATAGGACTATCAGCAAATCAAGTTGGGTTGCCATTTCGTATGTTTGTCATTGGAGGTCATCCACAGATAGAAGATGGCAAAGTAAGAAACTGTTTTAATCCTCTTATTAAAGATTTTAGTCAAGAGACTGTTAATATGAAAGAAGGCTGTTTATCTTTTCCTTTCTTGTTCTTAATGATTAATCGACCTAAATGGGTCAATGTAGAATACACAGATGAGAATGGTGAAAAGATAGAAGAATATCTGCATGGTATGACAGCAAGAATATTTCAACACGAGAACGAGCATATGAACGGATATGTATTTACCGATCTAGTAAGTAAGTTGAAACTAGATAGAGGCAAAAAGGCACAAGCAAAATTAATCAAACAAACAATTAGACAACAACAAGAAAGATTGAGAAATGAAGTTGCAAGTAAAAATGTCAAAATCTAGGGGGTACTATCATACACAGACAGCTCTAAAACTGTCCCTAGCGGCGGCTATGAGACGGTTATTCCCCCTAAAAATGACAATTAGTAGAGATATCGTAGAAAGTGTAATAGATGTCGGTAGTGGTTTCTTTTTAGCAGTTATCATACAATTGACAATATTTCCACTCTTTGATTTACATCCTAGTATATTTGATAGTATGGGTATCGCAATCATATTTACAGTTGTTAGTATGACAAGATCAGCACTATGGCGAAGATTTTTTAGAAAGAGAAAGAATGTATAAACCAGCAATTATCATAGCATTAAAAGAAGAAGCAGTAGGTGTCGAACATCATAACATTTATATAAGTGGTGTTGGTAAAGTAAACGCTGCGATAGCTACAATGAAAGCAATACATGATGGCGCCAATCATATTATAAATTACGGAACAGCAGGTTTAGTTAATGACTTGCCTGGTATAGTTGAACCTAATTATATTGATAGAGGTCTAGTCGAAGTCTCAGGATTTGTTGATAGAGATATGGACGCTACACCTATGGGATTTAAATTAGGACAAACACCTTACGAAGAAGAAATACTTTTAGGTACAGAGGGAATAATATGTGGTACTGGTGATACTTTTGCTACAGAGAAACCTAAGATAAAATGTGATATAGTTGATATGGAAGGATATGCGATTGCTAAAATATGTTATAATCTTCCAATATTGTTTACTTGTTGGAAATATATATCAGATAATGTAGATGAAAATTCACCTGATGATTTTATGAAAAATGTATCAAAAGGTAATCAAGAGTTTAATAACAAACTAAAAGAAAACATAGAGTTTTATGAAAACCAATATAAAAGATAAAGTTAATAATTTTTTTAAATGGGTCAAAGGTACAGAGTTAGTTGAACTAACCGATATAGATGTATCAGAAGATCCTGTAAGACCAGAATTAGATTTAGATTGGCGTTTATTTGCCGAAAGAAAAATATATGGTTTAAGATATGAAGATAATATTGAAGCAATTGTTTGTGTTGCATATACTAATGAAGTTCCTACTACGGTTAAAGAGTTAGATTTTATGAGCCAAGTTGCTTGTCAAGATAATCAATCTGGTAAGATTGCTATAGCATATACAGTATGGTCTAGAAAAAGAGGTGCAGGTAGAGAAATCATTAATAAACTATTAGAGTTTGTAAAAGAAGAAAGACTTGAAACAAAAAGATTACTAACACTCTCACCACTAACACCTATGGCTACACACTTTCATATTAATAATGGGGCAAAGTTAATTAGTATAAATTCAGAAACACAAAACTTTGAATATAAGTGGTGATTGATTTAAAAGAATATGAAGAATTAAAAGAGTATTATGACTTTCAAAGAAAGAAAGAATACAATAGAGAACAATTACAAGATGCTATTCTAGAAATAGAAAAGAGAACTGGCATATCTGCTATATCTTTTGACGATATATGGAGTAGATTAGAGGAAAAAGACTATCAAGAAGCGCCTAACAATTGGGTACCGAGAGATCCTAAATGGCGAATACATGAGAAGGAGTAAAATGAATAGACCTATAATGAAAGAACTGGATCTAACACCACACGAAGGTGATTTAGAAGCAGTCGCAATATTACTAGATTGTTTAGAAATGACAAAAGTAAAAACAAAGTATGCAAAGACTGGTTGGGATGCCATATCTTTACATGGTTATGGACCTGATCCTGAAGATATATTAAAACCTGGTGTTTTAAAAAGTTCAGTAAACATAGACACTAAACTACAATGGACTACATTAAAAGATAATGATGTTATGAAACCAGTATTAGAAATGTTAGATAATTTACCATGTGAGTTTGAAAGAGTTAGATTTATGAAATTAGAAGCAGGTAAAGTTATCGGTAAACATACTGATAAAATAGACAAACAGATTGGTTTTGATGATGGTGATATAATTAGAATACATATGCCTATTAGAACAAACGAACAAGTTATCTTTACTTTATATGAAAATAATAAAGATAAAGACGGCACAGAGTATAATCTAGAAACTGGACACTACTATTATACTGATGTTACGAAAGCTCATGCTGTGAGAAATACAAGTGATGTTGATAGAATACACCTAGTTGCCGATTGTTATTCTAATGAAAAGATGAGAGCTTTACTTAATTAGTTATTTGTGATATACTTATTTTATGAATCATGCTAAAGAAATAGACTTTGAATCGGTAAAAGAAATATTTTATCAACATAAGAAATGGTTTCCACATATAAGAACAGACTATATGAAACGCATGATTGCAAAAGAAAACTTAATATTTGATAATGATGTAGTGATTACATATAATTTTTATAAAAGAAAACAAAGAATAGGTGATATAATTGCTCAACAAGGTGATTGTATATTACATCAAATCGCTGCTAAACTTCACAATGGATCTGCTAGTCAAGCACTACAAAAGTTTTTTGAGTTTGTAAATCCTAGACGAGTATATCTAAGTGTTCGTAGTGATAATGAAGTGGCAAAGAAATTCTATTTAAAAAATAATATGAAACTAGTTGGCACCACATCATGGGCAAAAGGCACATTACCAGGAGATGTTTACTTATATGACAGATAATCTACAACAAGTTCATGATGATTGGAAGAAGAAAGGTTTTCCTTACTATCCAAACAATAAAGAGTGGCGAAATGAAATATTTAATCAGTTAGTAAATTTTAGACGAGACACACTTATTGATAGAAAGAACAAGATCATAGGTCAATCTGCACACGGTCTAAATCTTGCATGGTCGTACATGGAACACGCATGGGGTATTAAGTGTGGTAAGATGAAAACACCTATGGAGATATGGGATGATGAAGAACATCTTAAAAAAGGATTAAACAAAATACTATCAGGTACATTCTTTCAAAAGAAACCTGCACATATGATTACAGATTCAGATATGCGTTCTATGTTAAGACGATATAGTGGCACTCAAATGGTTTCTAATTTTAGACCTACAGCAGCTGCAGCGTTATATGATGTATTTGTAGATAAAGATAGTCCACTTGAAGGTACAGTTGCAGGCACAGTATGGGATCCTAGTATGGGTTATGGTGGTCGATTACTTGGTGCGATTGCTGCTGGTGTTAATTACATCGGTACTGACCCTTGCATTCCCACATATGAAGGTTTACAAGGTATACTAAACGACTATGGTAATCAACACAACACATATGAATTACACAGACAAGGTAGCGAAACATTTATACCAGAAGATGAAAGTCTAGATTTTGTATTTACAAGTCCACCTTACTTTGGTTGGGAAGCATATGGTGATGAACCAGAACAATCAAGTATCAAGTTCTCAACTAGTGATATCTGGAAAGAAAAGTTTTTAAAACAGACTATTGCCAACGCATACAAAGGTCTTAAAACTGGCAAATATCTTGCACTCAATGTTGCCAATACAAAACAATATAAAACATTTGAAGAAGATACTGTAACCCTTGCAAAATCAGTAGGATTTGAACACACAGATACATGGTGGCTCTCTTTGAGTACTCAACAAGGGGGATCTGCTATATCAACACTAGACGGCAATACTACTGAATTAAAACAAAAACAACAGTATTTAGGCGAATATAAGAGACCTGATATATCAGGTCGTAAATTTGAACCGACTTTTATCTTTAAAAAGTAGAACAAAATACGAACAAATACAACTGCGTCATTCTGACAGCAATAAACCCTTGAAAAACAAGGGTTATTTTATTCCAAAAAAAGTGGTAAATATGCTTGACTTTTGCACCGAAATACGGTAGCATAGCAGTATGTTAAAAAAATCGTTGATAAATAATACTTTTTTTATTTCAAAAAAAGTGGATTATTTGCTTGACATTTGTGCCAATATACGGTAGCATAGCATTATATTATGAAAAACATGAAAACAAACAATATCAATAATCAGGCAAAATCATATCTTGCAAAATTACTTGCTACTGAAAATATATCAGTAGAACAGCAAAAGGTACAGACTGCTTACTTTGATGTAAAATCTAGATTACTTGTTTTACCTATCTGGAAACATATGAATAATGATATTACTGATTTACTTATTTCACATGAAGTCGGTCATGCACTATTTACTCCACAATCAGGTTGGGAAAAGTCTGTTATTGAAAAAAAGATTCCAAAGTCATTCTTAAATGTTATTGAGGATGCTCGTATTGAAAAACTAATCAAAAGAAAATATCCAGGCTTATCACAATCTTTTATCAGAGGTTATAGAGATTTAATTAAAAATGATTTCTTTGGCACTAAAGATAAAGACGTAAACGAATTATTACTTATTGATAGATTAAATATTCATTTTAAATCTTCTCATGTAGAATCTCCTATTATATTCAAAGACGAATACGAACAAGATGTGGTTTCTAGAATGAATAATTTAGAAACTTTTGATGATGTAATTAAACTTGCTGAAGAATTATCAGAGTATTGTAAAGACGAAGCAGAACAAAAAGAACAAGAAATGATGTCTCAAACTGCTGATGATGATGGTTTTGATTATGATGATGACCAAGATGACCAAGACGGTGAAAGTCAATCTGATCCTTCAGATGAAGAAGAAGATGAAGAAGAAGAAAACGGATCTAAAAATTCTGATGATAATGGTGAAGATGATACCAAAGATGATGAACAACAACAATCTGAACAACAAGAAGAGCCAGGTCATGGTCAACAATCTGATAAAGAATTAAAAGGTGCACCTGCAAAACCTGCTGAGACACCTGAAGAAGTATCTGCTCAAACAGACAAATCTTGGGAAAGTAAAAAAGGCAATTTACTAGATCCTAAATCTAAGAACAATGAATATATGAATATTCATACTTTCAAAAATACTAAAGATTATGTAGTAGATTACAAACAAGTATTAAAAGATTTTAATAATGTTATGAAACCTGATAGTGATAATCCTAAAAAATCAGAGTCCATTCTAAGACTAGTTTCAGAGTATAGAAAATTTACAAAACAACAAAGTAAAAAAGTTTCTTATATGGTCAAAGAGTATGAAATGAAAAAGGCTGCTGCCGCTTACTCTAGAACTAAACAAGACAAATCAGGTGTTATTGATCCTTTAAAATTACACTCTTACAAATACAATGATGATATCTTCAAGAGAATGGCAATCACACCAAATGGTAAAAATCACGGTATGATGATGTTTATAGATTGGTCAGGTAGTATGCACGATAAAATTACTAATACTATTCATCAACTTATGAACCTAACTATGTTCTGTAAAAAAGTAAATATACCTTTTGAAGTGTATGCTTTTAACAACGATGGTTATGATAGAGTTAAAACAAATAATAGATGTCCTGTATATCAAGATGGCGATATCACTATCGATAACAGATTAAACCTACTTAATTTTGTTTCTTCTAGAATGAATGCTCAAGAATATGAAAAAGGTATGATTAACTTATTCATGCTTGCAGAAAAAAACAATCCTAAATATTCTCTTTCTAGAAAGGCATATAGAACTATGGATTGGGATGAGATCGAACAAATAAGATCACAATGGTCTTGGATAGGTAATTTACCTAGAGAACCTTGGGGTTATCATATGTGTTCTACTCCCTTGAATGACGCTATCATGGCTTCTATGCCAATGGTTACTGCTTTCAGAAAAAAGTATGGTATTGATAAAATGAATACTGTATTCTTAACTGACGGTTCGAGTGATGGTGGTTTCGATAAAATTATATCAAATGTTACTGAAGAAGAAGCAGAAAAAAGATATTATAAAAGAATGGTTAATGGTATGTATGCTAGTCAACCTCATTGGGAAAATAATATAGTTTTAAGAGATACAGTTACAAAAAAAGAATACCAAGATGTGGGTAGAAAACAACTAACTGAAAGTTTACTAGACGCTTTGAGACAAAGAACTGGTACTAAAGTTTTAGGTTTTTACATATCAAGTGGTAAAAAGATTGACGGTTATACTTTAGATCATTATTTTCCTAGATATGCTTGGGAAAAAGGTGACAAGGCTTATGATAGAAAAAAAGTAATGGCAGAGTATAGAAAAAACAAATGTCTTATTGTAAAAGACAATGTTGGTTATGATGAGTTTTATCTCCTTGCTGGGGGTGAAATGCAGATATCTGATGGTCAAATGGCGACACCATCAGAAAATGCTAAAAAGAGTGAACTAAAAAGATTATTCGCTTCTACTCTAAAATCAAATAGAGATAGTCGAATAGTTCTAAACAAGTTCATTGAACAAGTCGCTTAACTTGAAGGAAACTTATATTATGGAAAAAACTAATACTCCAATTAATTTAAATTCTAATCAAGAAAAGTTTGTCAAGTTGGCAAACGAAGAAGGTTTTACAACCGAGATTACTAGAAAAGATATTATATCTTTACAAAGTAAGCACGGTATCACAAAACCTGCTTGGTTAATGAAGAATACTGCTTATAGAATAGGCAGAGCTTCATATAGTCTACCTACATTAGGTCAGATTATGGAATCTGAAACTAACGAAACTGTTAGTGAATAATCAAAAATCTCAAAAATATGGGGGGTTCGACCCCCATATTGAAGAAAAAGAACAAAGTATGAACAAACAAAATGGAAAAGTCGCAGAAAACAAGGGGAAAAAAATGGATTATATGCTTGACTTTTTCATCAAAATACGGTAGCATAGCACCATACTAAAGAACTACATTATGAAAGGACTAAAAATGACTACATTAAATCAAGATCAGTTAAATCAAGTTGAAGTCTTATATAAACATTATAAGAAAACTGATTTATCTAGATCAGAGATCAATGCCTTAGTGAAAAAAGGCACGATCAAAAATCCAAGTTGGTTGAAACAAGACCAATATAAAGTTGCTAGAGGAGTTTACTCTCTTCCAGTTGACGGCAACGATATCTCTCCTAAAATCAAGGAAGATATTATTTCAGAATTACCTAAGAATGAAACAGCACCTGTTGTTGAAACAGTAAATCAGGCTGCGTTTGTTATTTCATCTTTAACTGGTAATATTATACCTTCTAAAGATCCTGTGTTTGTACCATGGGGTTATTTTAAAGATATCAAATCGATTGTTTCTAGTAAACAATTTTATCCTATCTTTATTACTGGTCTTTCTGGTAACGGTAAGACTATGAATGTATCTCAGGCTTGTGCTCAGGCAAAAAGAGAATGTATTAGGGTTAATATTACAATCGAAACCGATGAAGATGATTTACTCGGTGGTTATAGATTACAAGATGGTCAAACTGTTTGGCAGAATGGTCCTGTAATCGAAGCGATGGAGAGAGGTGCAATACTTCTTTTAGATGAGATTGACCTTGCGTCTAATAAGATCATGTGTTTACAACCGATCTTAGAAGGTAATGGTGTCTTTCTTAAAAAGATTAACAAGTTTGTTAAACCTGCATTAGGGTTTAATGTGATTGCAACTGCCAATACTAAGGGTCAAGGATCTGAAGATGGCAAGTTCATCGGTACTAACATTCTCAACGAGGCATTCCTTGAGAGATTTCCGATTACTGTTGAACAATCATATCCTACTAATAAGATTGAAAGTAAAATCTTGTTAAATGTTATGTCCGAGAAAGGTCTTACAAAAGACGCTGACACTAAGTTTGGCGAAAACTTGATTAGTTGGGCAGACATTATTAGAAAAACCTTCTATGAAGGTGGTGTAGATGAGATTATCTCAACTAGACGATTAGTTCATATAGTAGAAGCCTATACTATTTTCAAAGATAAAATGAAGGCTATCGAAATGTGTACTAACAGATTCGACAATGATACCAAAACATCATTTATGGATTTATATTCCAAAGTTGATGGTGGGGAAGATGTCTCCACTTGGGGTCAACCGATAGTTGAAGAACCAGATTCCAATGATAGTGAGGATGATAACATTAGTTATTAAAAATCTATCTCATAATGTAGTCGAGTGGCACCGTGATTGGTGCCACTTTAGTATATTGCTTGACAACAAAGTAAAAATATGATAGCATTAAAAAAAGATGACAAAAAGTAAAAGACAATTTAGAAAAGATGAACCACCAATACCATTTCATTTTAAATTTTATCTCATCTATTGGGAAGATATATGGAGTGATAGTGGTTGGCGTGATATCAAAGATATACAAAGTTCTAAACCTGCCATATGTGTATCAACTGGTTGGTTAGTTAAGAGTGATAAAAAGGTTCACATCTTAATGTCAGATTATAACTATGATGACAAAGGTGAATTAGCAGATGGTGGTAATACTACTGTTATACCTACAAAGAATGTAATTAGAAAATATGAGATCGAGGGATTATGAGTTTAGAAGTAACCGTTAGAAATAATAATGTAGATAAGGCCATGAGAGTTTTAAAAAAGAAATTACTTAAAGATGGCTTGATGAGAGAGTTAAAAGATAGACAATACTATTCTAAACCCTCTCTTGTAAAAAGAGAAGCAAGAAAACAGGCAGTAAGACGCCTGAAAAAAGAACAAAGATTGCAAGCATTGAAAGACGGTTTTTAGAGATTACTTGGTATGAATATGTTGCCCATATCAAATAATGTAATAAACAATGGCAACTATGACTTGAAGGAGTTGATATATTATGGGTAGAAAAGCCTTAACAAAAAAACAAAAAGTGTTAAATTTGTTATCAAGTGGTAAAGCAGTTGCTTGGACTACATTAAGAAACAAGTTTGATCTAACATCACCTAGAGCGATGGTAGACCAACTAAGAACTGAAGGGCATATGGTGTATATTAATCAATCATCAGACGGTACTTCTTATCGCTTAGGTACACCTACGAAAGCAATTTTAGCTGCAGGCGTGAGTAAAGTATTAAAGGGTAATACACAAGAAATCGTGGCTGCTGGTATCAGAGCTTTATACGGCAAACAAAAATACGCTTACTCTAATCAGTAAGAGTAGTTTATCGTATAAATAGTAATGTCGGGCAGTTCGTAAGTCCTAGACATTAGAGGTAGAGTGTCTTCCGCAAAGACACCATTTTGAGTTTTCGCCGTTTCTCTACAAAAAACGGCACTTACTGGTCCATTGGTCTTTGAGGTTATGAGAGCCATCAATTCTTTAGGGTAAATGTGGGTGAGACCTACCACTACCAGTTTTATAAGAGCTTGAAATTTTAAAAAGAGTTCTTATATAAATAATTATGATACGCTCATGTGAGGTATCGTTTAGATTAACTTGCTTAATAAGGAGAAAAAAATGACAAGACTATCTATATGGAACGATTTACGTCCATTCTCAGTAGGTTTTGATGACCTATTCGATCACTTTAACAATCAGTTAGAGATCAAACAAACACCATCTTATCCGCCTTACAATATCAATAGAATAGATGATTTGAACTATCAAATCGAAATGGCACTTGCTGGTTTCAGTAAGACCGATATTGATATTAAATATGCTGATAATCAATTGACAATTAAATCAGTTGATAGTGATGATAAGAAAGAAAAAGAAACTCTACATAGAGGTATTTCAAAAAGAAAATTTAGCAGAACATTTACTTTAGCTGAAGATATGAAAGTTAATGGTGCTGAATTGAAAGACGGAATGCTTTTAGTTGAGTTAGAGAAAATCGTACCAGAGGAAAAGAAACCTCGAACAATTGACATCAAGTAATTGATTCAATAGATAGGCGATCCTTCGGGGTCGCCTTATAAATATAATTGAACAATCGTCAATAGTGTACTCTGTTAGTAGAGGCAAGATTGACACTTACTTTTTAAAAGGAGAATAATTATGAAAAGTATAATACCATTAGAGGAAATCAATCAAGATTTTCCTGCAAAAGAAACCTTCATCTTACCAAGAAAATATGAAACTCTAGAAGTAGAATTTGAAAGCGATCCAGTATGGATTGAATTTGATAATATTCGTGCTCTTGATGATGATAAAAATATTGGTCGAACAGACGAACATGACCAAAATGATATTCAAGCACTTGCTAATTCATTTAGTTCTGGTGTACAAACTTGGCAAGAATTGCCAGCTGTAATCAAAAATACTGATAACGAAATAAAATTCACACATAACCAAGTGTTTGGTTTTGGTCGAGTAGAAGCAATTCAATTGGCCAGAGAGGCTCAAAAAGGTTATTGGTTTTGGGTTTTAAAACCTTGTAGTGAAACTCAATTATCTTGGGTAAAAGTTATAGAAAATTTAGATTTAACGCCTGAATTTAAAGAAGGTGATAAACTTTTGGTTCAACAAATGAATAATTTAATTCACAAAGGTGTTGTATTAAATACAGATGAAGATATAAGAAATCATATTCTAGGAAAAGTTCCTGGTATAAGTAAAAAAAGATTAGGTAATGTGACCAACATTATTTTTGAAACTAACAAAACGCCTAGAAGATATATTACTTGGGGTCCTGCAAAAATCAACCAATGGTTAAAACAGGATGCTGATAATAATTCTAAGTTCTTACACGGTGGTAAATTTGATACCGTAAGAGATATGTATGGTTTTGCTGCTAGAAATGTATTGGATCCTGTTATCAATTCTATAAAGAAATATCACGAAACTGGTAAAGATTCTTATGTTGTGCTTCATGTAGAGGCACCGAACAAGTCTGGTAACCTAAAGTCGTTTAGAGAAAATCAAATAAACCAATATAAAGAATATAAATCTATGTTTACTAAATTGGGTATGAAACATTTTCCTTTACACATATTAGGATTCATGTATCAAGATACCAATGGCGAAGATAAAAGACATCTTATTGCCGCTTAATTATTTTAAGGGGACCTGCTTGACAGGTCCCTTTAATTATGTTATTATAACTTAAACAATTAATGAAGGTGAAATTTATATTATGAAACTAAATCAAAACACACAAAACATTCTAAAAAACTTTTCTGAGATTAATACGAATATATTAATCAAACCAGGAAAAGAATTGAATACAATATCTACTATGAGAAATATATTTGCTAAGGCAAGTATAGATGAATCATTTGATACAGAGTTTGGTATCTATGATCTCAATGAGTTTCTTGCAGTAGTATCAAGCACAAATAAACCAGAACTATCTTTACAAGATAAGTTTATGACTATATCTGCTGAAGGCAGTAAGTCGAAAGCAAAATACTTTTATTCTGATCCGTCAGTTCTAGTATCACCAACTAAAGAAGTAAATATGCCAGAAGCAGAAGTTACTTTTAGTTTATCAGAATCACATCTTACAGAGTTAAAAAAGATGGCTGCGATTTTAAAAACACCTGATCTTGCATTAGTAGGAACAAAAGGTGGTGATGTAGTATTAAAAGTATGTGATAAAAAGAATGATACATCTAATAACTTTGATATCGTTGTAGGCGAAGGTGCTACAGCAGATTATACTTTCTATTTTAAAGTAGAAAATTTAAAAATGATATCTGGTGATTATGATGTTTCAGTATCTTCAAAGTCTATATCT
>VMHT01091889.1_pt1 | contig 14437 bp, 32 predicted proteins | sample 4693611 | NCBI WGS metagenome assembly VMHT01 (sample SAMN12280063, study PRJNA550983) | marine metagenome | isolation source: seawater sampled from same location over 5 years 0.02-0.2 micron viral filtrate | place: USA: collected off the coast of southern California halfway between the port... ... | reverse complement strand
TGACAATTCGTAGAACGAATGCGACCGACGTTGCCATGGCTGTTGTAGAAGATGGAACAGTTTCAAGTCGCATTTACGCCGATGGAGCTATTTACAATTACAACATCACTAATGGTCTTGCTTTTTTAGCATTTGATAATGAATCCGGCACTAACGGAGCGTATGCGGCGATGGGTTGCGTCAATGTTAGCGGTGCGAAGGAAGCCAGAATTACTGCTGGATCTAGTGCAAGTGATGACGTTTCGCTTTCATTCGTCACGGCTAACGGTGGAACGGAAGATGAGCGGATGAGGATTTCGCATGATGGCGAATTTTGGTTCGGGATAACGACATCACAGGTCGATCAAAGCAGTGGAAGTGGAGGACATTTTATTGGCAAGCCTGGAGGTTATGTGGGATTTGCTAGGGCGGATGATCCTGTTTTGTATGTGAATCGCATAGGTGGCGACGGGACGCTAATAGTCCTCCGTCACGCTGGAACCACTGAAGGCACTATCTCTAGTTCTGGCTCGACGATTTCCTACAATGGGGGCCACCTTTCCCGATGGTCACAACTCGCTAACGGCGCAGCACGTACTGAAATCTTGCGCGGCTCTGTATTAAGCAACCTTGATGAAATGTGCGAATGGGGCGAAGAAGACAACGAACAACTTAACCGCATGAAGGTCAGCGACGTTGAAGGTGATAGAAACGTTGCTGGTGTGTTCCAAGCATGGGACGATGACGACGACACTTACACCAACGACTTCTACTGTGCGATGACGGGTGATTTTGTCATTCGTATTGCCCAAGGCATAAGTGTTGAGCGCGGCGACTTGCTGATGTCTGCTGGCGATGGAACGGCAAAACCTCAAGATGATGACATTATCCGCTCCAAAACAATTGCCAAAGTGACCAGCATAACTGTTTCAACTACTTATTCTGATGGAAGTTATTGCGTGCCTTGTGTTCTGATGGCTTGCTAGGTCTAGAAACCCGTATTGCCGCATTAGAGTCGTAGCGGCTAAACTCACCCCGAAAGCATTTAACTCATGTCTGATCCCGTCACCACGTTTACCTGGTCGATCAACACTCTGGAGCGTCACACCGCTGACGGCATCGTTTACAGCGTCCACTACAACATCAACGCAACAGACGGCACCTATTCTGAAGGTGCTTACGGTTCCGTTGGTCTTGAGGCCCCGCCAGAGGAAGGCTATGACGTTGTTGCTTACGACGATCTGACTGAAGAAGTCGTGCTGGGTTGGACGAAGACTGCTCTTGGCGGTGATGAAAAAGTCACTGAAATCCAGAATGCGCTCCAAGCACGGATCGATGAGAAGCGCACACCAACCAAAGCGCATGGCAAGCCCTGGGAATGAATCCGTTAACACCTAAGGATTCTGGAGCGGGAGGACAATGGCTAAGTCATTGAGCAATGACATCTTCGTTGTTGGTAAACCCAAAAAGACCAGACAAGGAAATGGCCAACACTCCCGTCCCAGAAAGGGCAAAAAGCCCTACCGTGGCCAAGGCAAGTAGACTTTCCTCCCATGATCAAAGCACTCGCTCTAGCTGTTTCTGGTGTTCTCGTTGGTTCAGCTGCATTGGCTGGCCCCTATGTGAACGTCGAGAATAACGCTGGCTATCAGGACGGCTACCTCGGTAGCACGACTGACATCAACGTTGGATTTGAAGGTTCAAGCGACGTTTACGGCTATTACGTCCAAGCTGGTCCTGCCATTGTTGCTCCTGACGGTGATGACGCCGAAATGGAAATCAGCGGCAAGCTCGGTGGAAGCGTGCAAGCCACGGATTCCTTTGGGGTCTATGGAGAGGTGTCATTCATCACAGATGACATCGAGCCTATCTTCGGAACCAAAATCGGCGTGAAGTACGCTTTTTGAGCTAGTCTGAATTTGCAGAGCTGACCCCCTGTCCTCACACCAGGGGGTTTTTTATTATGCAAAAGCTGGTCAATGCCATGGCTGTGACAGCGTTCCTGATGTCTGGAGCGTTGACTACCGTCGCTGTTGTTGCCTACACGAAGATCCCGCAACTAACGACACGGTTCATGGATCAAGTGCAGACTGAGATCCAGAGCAAGATTAGTGAAGCCATTGCTGGAGCGTTGCCCCCTGCTGTACGGGATGCGATGCCAGAGTTGCCGGTTGAAACTGGTCCCGCAATTCCATCAATCACATTGCCCGGTGGCTGATCAAAGCTATCGATCCAATTACGAATGGCTTCGCCTGTTGGGATGCTTTTGGGGCAGCGGATAAATTTGAGCAGTTCTTTTTTGTCAGTGAATGGTCGAGCGGTTTTGCCGTTGAATGCGATATACACTACAGGCGGACCTTCACGGTTTTGGATACGTTCCACGATTAACTGACCTGATTGAAACCGCTCTGTTTTCATGCCTCAGATTAGACCTATCAAGGATATTAGTTTGACAGAGATTCCAGCGCCTAGGCCAATACCTAACCCAGTTTTGCCAAAGGTTCCACCTATCACGACATGGATGGACATACCAACAGCAGATCTGCCGGTATATGACGCTTTGGACTTGACACCTGGGATTACACCGCCGGTAAGCCCGAAACCGACGATGCAACCAAGTGAAGGGAAAAAACCGGAGGGTGCGTCAAGCCCTCCGGTCCCGCCCCTGAACGAAGAAGCGTCTCAAACTCCTCCGCCTTCAATGGTAGAGCAGAAGTTACCGTGTCCGCCACCTGACGCAATTCCTTTAGGAGCAAGGAACAAATCTCAAACCGCCGTCATAATTGGTTATGAGCGTAATGAGTTAACTGGGACGTGTGAACCAATCCTCAAACCGCTGGACGTACCAACGATCATCAGCGCTTATTTACCTGGTGCGCCTGTTGTGGTTACGACTGCAGCGATTGCAGCTATGGCAACGACTGTTGCTGTTGCATCTAGGCCGTTAGGTGATGTGGTGCTGAAGATCGTAAAGCCTACAGTAAAAAAGGTGACTAAAATGATTTTGAAAAGAAAGGGGGAACGTCCTATTGCTTTGCGGGATCGGATTCTTGCTCAACGTGAGAGGAATCGTGCAATTCTTGCGCTACGTCGTTCACTGAAACCTTAGGGATTGGATGAATATGGGGCGGCAGAACACCAGGCGGATTCGTCAAGATTACATCCGCGCAGATCGCAGAAAAAGGCGATTCAGGGTGGAACATGACACCATCTTTAAGCAGTTTCGCGCAATTTTTCAAGCGTGCAATTTCGTAGTTCAGGCGCTTATCTGCCAGCTGGGCCTCAAAGAGCTTTACTTGTTTTTCCGCCGCTTGCCTGCAAAGCTTTACATGATGACGGTCGAGAGGGATTGAGATTGTTGCGGTAATTCCTCCGTTAACGGAAAAGTTTGTTTTTTGTCCTGTTCTGACTGGCTGGTAGTAGAGAACATGGCCTGGGCGATCAGGGACACCATCAGGAATAGGATTGCCTTCTGGATCGAATGCGCCTTCGATGTCACTGTTGTCGTAGACAGGGTTGTCGTAATAATGCTCGGTTGGAGTGCTCCAGCCTGTGGTGGTAGTAAGGAATGGATTGATATTTAACGTGCTACCTTGGCAGCTGACATTTGCAGAACCATAGTTCCAGGTGTATTGGCGCGAAGGCACCACCTGGACAGCTTGGTTCGTAACACTGCCACTGCTGTTTGCCACTGGGGCGGCGGTACTTGAGACTTGTGCATTTACTGGAGCGGAGGTTAGCAGGATAGCTGCTAGGAAACGCTTCATTGGCTAAATGTAGATGTGGTTTCAGTTAGCTGTTCGATGTCCGTTTCGCGGACGATGATTGTGTGTTGCGTAAGGCCAGGGCCTTGAAGCGTTTCAGCAAACTGGAACGGCGCACCTTCTTCCACAATGTTCCAGATAGGTTTATCAGCAGGATCAAGGCCCACCCAGCGACTAGAAATACCATCGATTGTGTTTGTTGTCGTCGTTAACGCCATAGGCGCAACGAACTCATCAGACTTTACGTTAGATCCTGAGGCAGTGTATTCATAGCCAGTGCGGTACTGGTAAGAGTTTATGACCTCATTGACTTTGGTTTTTGTCGTTGTTGTGCTGCTTGTTGTGCCCTGTTGGAAATTTGGGACGACAGGGATTGCAGCAGCCGCTGTTGCGTCCAGCAGGATAAATACGATAAACAGCTTAAACATCATTTGATTGTCAGCTCTTGAATGACTTGACCGATTGCTGTCGTGCCAGCTCCACCAGATGTAATTGAGATGGCACCATCAGTTGCAATCGTTCCAGCAAGATCACCTTTGACTCCTCCAGAAGTTGTTGTGGTGCTGCCAAAAATTGGCAGGCTAGGCACTACTCCGGCGGTGACTGTTGTTGAGAGGATTGTTGGGACATCATCTCCTTCTGTGTATGATTCTGCATACGAAAATGCGTCACCAGCAGTAGTAATGCTGTACTCGCCAGGAGTGTAACCAAGAGCGGTGCCGGAAGTAAGTGTGCCAAGCACAGGAGCAGTGTCCAGAGTGACGTTATTGCCAGATATTGCCATTGAAGACGGAATTCGCGTTGCAACTGATCCTGCTCCATCAACAGTGAGTTGAACTGACGACGAAATTTTATTGATGATGTCTGCGTGAGCTGGAGCGGCAATCAGTGTAGCCAGGAACATTAGAAGCGGTTTCATTTTGCAGCGGGGGCAGATTTTGTATCAATCTTAGGCTCCTCCTTCTTTTTGCCGCCATTACGGCCGACATTGACACCCATGGCAGCCATCGTGCCAGTGAGCAGACTGGCTGGAAAGGTTGGATCAAGTGATTGCTTGAAAACGCCTAGGTAGTTGGCAGTCAGGATGGCCATGCTCCAGGCAAGGACCGCCAGCTTTACAAAATCAGCTAGGAGTGAAAAGTCCTTTTCTTCTTCTGGCTTTTGCTGTTGGGGTGTTTCTGCCATGATGGTTGCAGTCGGTAACGGGGCATGGTTGAAGTTTGGGCCGCCGTTGCTGGCGCGTCAATCACAGTGGCTGGTATTGGTGCCAGTGGCTTGAATCGCCAGAGTCAGCAAGGAAGAGATTCACTGGTGCGGCTGACGACAGCTGTTGACAACCTAAGCGGTCGCCTTGATGTCTTGCATTCAGACATCAAATCCAAGGATTTAGAAGTTTTTGCTCGTTTGAGCGAGTTGGAGCGTAGTGTTGCAAGACTGGAAGGGCATTCTGAGCGGCACTAGACTGTAGGTAATTGCATCTAGCCCAATGCTGCTACTGATCAAGCCAATTTTGTTTAAGTTCCTTCAGTCTGAAGGCGTCAAGAAAATGCTGATCGAGATGCTGGAGGCATATGCCAAGACGACTGACAACACGATTGATGACCGTGTCGTGGATTATGTGAGGCAAAATCTGTTCCCTACCGCCAAGGCAGAAAAGTGAAACCGCTTTGGGGCTTAGCACTAGGCTGGTTTTTTCTTGGTGGAGCGGTAGCCGGGTTTGTAGGACTTTCTGGATTATTGTTTGGAGCTGCGTACACTGCTGGGTTAAATGCTAGTTGCCAAGCCTCGTTAGAATGAAGCAACGCATTTGGTTCTCCGTGGGCTTGCTGTCATTGCTACCGTTTTTCCAGCATTTTAGAGATGACTCCCCTCACCAACTTGCCGCTATTAAAGAGCTTGAGGAATCCATTGACCCGGAATTACTTAAGACGGATGCCGATTGGTTTGAATCGTGGAAGGCATCTGGATATGATCAAGAGATCTACATGCCATACTTTACCCAGCACGATAACATCACGGGAACTGGCTATCGAGAATGTTTTAGTTCAGCAGCTGCGATGGTGGCAGCTTTTTATAATAAGGTCAAAACAGATGATGAATACAATCAAATCCGTGCCAAATTTGGTGACACGACGTCTGTTCAGGCGCAGATTGAAGCATTAGAGAGTTTAGGTCTGAACGTCCAGTTTCGAGATGATGGTGACGCAGACTTGGTAGAGCTAGAGGTTGAGAACGGTAGACCTGTAATGGTCGGTTGGTATCACCATGGTGATTTAACTCTTGGCTATTCTATTAACTGTGGTGGGATGGGTTGCGGCCATTGGAGCGTAATTAGTGGATATTACGGCAGGAATAGTGCTGACCCTGGTTGGATCATGCAAGACCCTAGAGGCGAACCAGATCTAATCAAAGGTGGCCATAAGAATCCGCATCTGGGGCGTAATGTGCGAGCGCTCCAACGTGAATTTAGGCCACGTTGGGAGGTAGAAGGATCTAGGACAGGCTGGGTAATTTTGGTGGACAATGACTGATCTTTACTGGCTATGGACGTTTATGCACAGTTTTTTCACGACAGTTGTGATCACTTGCGCTCACCCTACAAATTGGGATAATTGTTTTCCTGTGCATGAGTGGATGGTGCCGTGGATTCACGACGTGGTTCACATGCACGAAAACGGTGCTTATCATGCGGAAAAATGCACTCTGCAACAATCTGATCATGGACTGGATGATCGTTACTCCAAGCCTTGAGGAAGAACTGTCAATAGAGCGATCTGTTCGGGAGGTGCAAAACTGTGATGATAATGAGATGCTTAGGCATCTTTGTGAAGCACTTGTGCGTCAAAGCTGGCATCAGGGAAAACTTTTGGCACAGGCGGTGAATCACATCGCGTCTTTAGACGATGAGTTTGATTGAGAAATTTGCAAAAAATAGTTGTAAAGCCAAACAGCTTGCCAATCTTGGCGGTGACACCGCATCATTCCAGCAAACTCGACGCACCATTGCCACTCGCCGTCTTGGTAGATGCGTTTGATGGTAGGTGCTGCCATAAAAAAAGGGGAGCCGAAGCCCCCGTTACCCTCTTCTGTCTAAGACTAGAAAGGAATGTCGCCGCTGTCACCTGGCTTGGGCTTTGCGTCGCTTAGAGCCATTAACAGGTAGTCATTGCCTGCCTTGCTTTCACGCGGCATCAGGTTGGCACGCAGCCGCACGCAATCCTCACCTTTCTGGTTTTGCACGCGGTCTGCAGTTTTGACCCACTCAAAAAGTTTGCGAAGTTCTTCAGTAGGAACTTCCATTGAGGCCCAATAATGGCCGTCTTTTTCTTTGTCTTTGTTAAAATTGCCCCAGACTGTGAAGGCATCAGGCTTTCGATCAGGCATTAGTTCTGTTGAAAAATTGAGAGATGATGGAAAAAAGAGCCGGGTTAATTGCGCCGTCATGGTTTCGATCTGCATAGTGTTGCAGCTGTTCTGACAGGCGTTCATCTAGCCGAACTTGAAAGTGACGATGCGAACGCTTGGCGTCCGTTTTGTCTTGCGAAGATTTTGTGTTAGGCATTGCATTCTAGCGTTGCTCGTACTCCCCCACATTATCTTGAATCCATTTTTGATGTTTCTTGCTTGTGATTAACGGCGCAATTTTTGCGTCTTTGCTCAGGTTGAAGCGACTGCGGAATGCTTCGACAAACATCTCACGGTTAGAGGCGGGCATGTCGCTGATCCACTGCAAAAGCAGTTTGCGCTCATCTTCTGAAAGTGGCTGATCGTCTGGGTTGACGTCTTTGACTTTTGGGGCTGGTGCTGGGTTTGATTTGACTTGTTCGCGGTGAGGGTTTTCAACCTCTTCGCGTGCCCAGAGCTGCCATGCCAACCCAAAATGCGCTGCTGCTGCAGTGCAGAGGCAGCGACGGTGACTGTCTGTCAGATCGCGTGCGCTTACCTTTTCAAAGGCAATCGCATTATTTCGGTTGTCCATGACGGCCTGAGGAAAGTCAGGCGTGCGCTGACCGTCTGGGCCTGTGAAATAGCCGACAACATATGCAGTGCCATTTGGAGCTTTCCAAACATGACCGCTGTCAACGTAGTGCGCTAAGTGGAACTGATAGCCAGGCGCGTGTTCGTGAAGCAGGTGCATGGTGCGGCACCAATTCACATAATCTGCCTTGTAGCTGCCGGTGCCTTTTTGGCTTACGTCATCAGAAGTGATGACATTGCCAAGATTAGGAAAGAGCTGTGACGGTGATGATGGCGCAGGGTTGTTCTCTGTCATTGGCGTAGCGTTTGTGTGCAATGAGGCTGATGACTTGAGCGTCATCGTTGTAGACAACGCCAGAAAGACTGTCTAGGACGCTTCTACTTACTTTGTCCACGTCTCCGATTCGTGTTATGCAATGGGCAGGGGCTTTGGGGTTTAGCTGTCCGTTAGTTCGGAAGTGGTTTTTAGGCCGTGCAAAAACAAACGTAACTGACAAAAAAATAGCCGCGTCCATATTGGCATACCAGCTTTCTGGACGCAACTCGAGCGCCGTGTGTTTGACGTCAAGACGCCATGGCTTGCATCGTTGTGATGACTCCACCATGACGCCGTTGCCGACATGACGCTTGCTGCCTTGCGGCGCAGGCTTGCCCAACACAGTGAACGTAAAAGTGTTAGTGGATTGGTGACAATCGGCTGTAAGCTCGGTCAATGGCTGAGTTCAGAAGGATCTGAGCAAGTCTGGTCGGGCTGAGTTTAGCCTGCTCAAATTCCAATAGCTCTCCAGCAACTGAAACACTGGCCATGTTGTGGGCTGTTGCTTCTGAAATTTTGTTGAGCTTGTCAGCGCGTGATGGGTCAAGGGTGATTGAGAGTGATTTCATTTGAGGGAATCGCAAGCTTTTTGAATTCCTGCCTGGCAATCGCGGGCAGTTAGTTGATCAAGGGTGCTAGTCATGGAGTACCAAAAGGCACCGCCTAACAGCAGGGCAAACGCAATTGAGATAATGGCATTTGTTTTGAAGCTGCTGCGCTCAGGATCGTAAAATCGTGAACGCAGCTTAGAGGTTGAATAGGTTTTCATGAGCTAAAGAGGTGTGCTCAAACGCATGATGACATAGGTGGTATGCCATGTCAACCAATGCGCTCAAGTTTTTCAAGGATTGCCCTGCGAGCCCAGACAGTCACAGGGATGTCAAGCTTTGCAGCTTCTGCTTTGCACCGCTCCAAAAGGTCTGGCTTAAGGGTGACGGATAGCATGTGACGGCGCTTAATTGTGCTCATGCTTCCTCCTTGTCGGTACGCTGGCTGTCGCGCAGCTGTTTGAGATGGTCAGGATAAACGCCAGGATTATGGCCTCGCTTATTGTATCTTGGCAAAGTTTTATCAAGTCGCTTAAGCAATCTGCGGTAAGCCTTTGGGTCATCTGCCTTTGAAGGTGTATTAGCCATTTGATTTATTACTGTTGTCACGACCTCCCGCATATACTGCCTCATTTCATCTGTCATTAACTGTGCATAGGTGTGCTGTCGGTTGCCGCGATCATCTTCTGGATTTATGTCTTTAAGGGTTTCATATATTTTTTCAGGCAGCCTGTGATAAACAAGCTCAGCAATGCAGACCTTGGCGTACGGGTGGCCAAGAGTAACTCCCGTGACCCGTGCAAAGTTTTTGTAAAAATCACCCCCGAAAAGAGGAAAGTGTTTACCAGCATCAAGGCGAATGGCCCAATCAAGCAATCTATCTTCGGTGGACCGTTCGTCTTGCACCCCAAACGCTTCTTGGTAGGTGCGTTCCAGCGAATGAACAGCGGAAAGGCCAAGCAGTTCAAGCGCTGGCTTGGAATACTTGCCGCCACCTAAGGCAATTTGCTTCCAGACCTCAACCACCATTGGAAGGTTGATCGTGTGTATGACTCCGCGTCCCACACCCGGACAATGCACTAATTTGACGACTGGGTCGTCATCATGCTCCCGGAGCCTAAAACCCAGTGTGTGACAGTCATCTGAAGGATTTTTGCCCGAATTCCCCGGAGCCAAAATGTTTTTCAGTTGTGCATTCACTAGGTAAGAAAACTTGCCGTCACCACCAATAGCGCGACCTGTGCTGGTAATGGACTGGCGAAACTCCCCGCTTTCCAGCATGTAACCGTCAAGTTCAATCGGGCCGAACTTGATTGTTTTGGGATAGGCGACGACTGGCTTTTGATCGCCTGCAAGGTCTTTGAGTGTTGGCAAGAGAATTAGATGCAACGCCATAGACCTTACAGCAATGCTGTAGGGCGTCAAGCGTTTTTCTTTTTTGCTTTACCCTTCTGCCGCTTCGGCTTGGCAGCCATCGTTTCAACAGTCTCTTGATACCCAGGAGGTTCTGGCACACCACCCTTGCTCAGGATCTCTGTCCAGTTCACGCCTGCTTAAACCAATCGCCTGTCTGGGCAAGTTCGGCAATGACTTCGTCTTTGATTTTGAATTTGCCCCATTTTTTTGAGAATTTTGAAATTGTTTCGTCAGGCATCACAACTTCAGCTGTCGCCCAGACATGATCACAGGCTTTGCACTGCCTGCGCCTGCTGATCGCCAAAGGACTGGTGTGGCGCGACTCCAAGACACAAATCCACGATGTGCCACATTTTGGACATTTCATGCTACAGGGTCACCAATTGGGTTGAGTTGCCTGAAACCGTCCCCAGTGCTCCTCCCATTCCGCAATCGCTGTGTCCACATCAGTGAAAACGCAGCGCGTGCGCTCTGGGCCACAGATGACGGTCACCACATCAGTGACCTCCGTTCTGTAGGGGCTGCCAGCCAAGAAGCTTGCATAGGCTCCCAGCTGAGCTTTTGCCGGTTTCCGGCTCGACACTCCCTTTCTACTAGAGACCGTCTTCAGGTCGCCGAGAACTAAACGCTTCTCACTGGTTGCTTCCGTTTCCGTGTTAGACGCCTGAGTCTCAATCAAAAAATCAAACGCACCGGCAACTCGCTTGATCCTGTCGCAGATCGGCGTCTCTGTCGCAATGGTCGTGACGTCTTTGAACAGATCAACAGCCAGCAACGGCTCAACCCATGCTGTCCACTTGTCATCGTAAATCGATCCCTCACCATTCAGAAATTGATCGAGGACACGATGGATCGTGTTACCTCGTATTTGCCAACCATCCTCGCCATCTTTTGTGCGTTCGATGGCAGCTCGCTGAGCAGGCGACATATCCCACGAGAGAACCTGGCTCACGCTGTACGGAAGCCATTCTCCGTCCAACATGTATCTGTGATGGTGGTCGCCGTAGAACTTCAGGGCAGGATCAGGCTGAAACATGAGGGTTGCAGACGTGGGCGCATCGTGGCACACTCATGACGCATCGGCAACCGTTTGTGTGACGTCACTACACGTCCGAATCAGCCCAGATCAGCTCCAATGGCTCGAATCACAGACCAGACCATTTCACAACAAGTCAGCCGTCATCAGGGATCTGATTGAATCTGCGATGCAAGGGGTTGACGGGGCAGCTAAATTAGCCACGTGCTCTGCTGGTGCGGAACCACCACAAGGTAACCTTGGCCCTCTCACAGGTAATAAGCCTTCGCTGAAGCAACCTAAGGGGCCAACACAGGTTCTAGAGTTGCAGCAGCAACCTCTCAAGGAACCGGCTGTTTCCTCTTTTGCCCAACCTATTAACCACGAAAAAAAACATAACGTTATAAATTCGCCAGAAAAGGCAAGAAAACCGCGTGCAAAAAACACGAAGGGGACGCCTGAGTTTGAGGCATTCTGGAAGATCTATCTACGTTGTCGCCATCGCGCCAATGGTCAATCAAAACCGAAAGCTTTCATTGTTTGGCAACAGCTTGTGCCTGAACATCTCACAGCCGACGATTTGACTCGCGCAATCGAGCAAGCGGTCAACGACATTGAATCTCGTCAGGGATTGGGTGAGTTTGCCTCACCCTTGCCTGATTGTTTCAGATGGATGAGGGATGAGTGCTACGCCGTCTACCTTGAGGATCATGAGCCGATGAAAACCAAGCCGTCTTGGAAACTATGAAGTTGTTTGAACCTGAAGCCGCTGAGCACTTCGTGTTCGCTGTTGTGCCTCTGAACGCTAAACACACTGATCTGCCCAGTTTCAAGGCTGTCCGCGCTGGTGACGTGGAGTCTGCTTTGAACCAGCTAGATGGCCGTGTAAGGCCCGCTGCGCCCTATTGCATGGGTCGCTACGACCATCTGGGTCGTTACGCCACGTACTGCCCTCCTGTGGACGGCATAGCGCCTGGCAGGTTTATCCTGCATCCTCACGCGGATGCCGAGTACAAAGCCAGTCGTCCCTACTGATGAAAAAACTTTATGATCTGAACTCAGTGATTGCCACTTTGCGACGTGGGATTGACAAGAATTATTGGACTCTCGAAGATCTTGATAATCCACCGCAAGGATATGCCGGTAAGATAGAAAGCTATCGCAATTTGTTGCGAGAGCAAAAACAGCCCGAACGCGTGGAGGCAAGTCCTAACCCGCGTGATTTTATTGCACCTTCTGAAACAACGTTTGATTTCTGATGTCTAAAGGCCCACGCATCGAGTTTCGTGTCAGTGAAGAGGAGCGGCAAAGACTAGACCTTGAGGCAGTCGCGCATCAGTGTTCACGGCCTGAGCTAATCAGGAAGCGTGTTTTCTCCAAGGAGCCGCCGCAGCCGCTGCATGGTGGTCGTGATGCGATTGACAGAGCTATCACAGCTGTGACGCGGCAGTATCAAGGCATTCCACGGCATCACCTAGAACCCATTGTCTGCACTGTGATCTGCGCGTTAGCTGCTGATGGTTGACAGGTGGTATGCCAGGTGTGTATATTGAAGGAGTCAGGGGGATGACCCCGCACCTCATCTCAAACACATGGCTTTTCAAAACTCCAACAGCCACAACCTCTACTGGCTCACTGCCCGCACAAACAAGCAGCTCCACGCTTGGTGCCTGGAAAACGGCATTAAGCTTCCCAAGAGCAGCCGCAAGAGCATTTTTATTAAGGCCCTTGAGCAACACATGGCTGACTGCGGCATCGACATCGAAAGCCACCCCGACTACCAGCGAGCCACTTACATCGGCGCCTGATCACATCTACGGCCCTGGCAACAGGGCCTCAATCACCTCACTTCAATCACCATGACCACCACCCTGACTCTTAACGAAGATCAGCTTTACAAGCTCCTCAACGCACTCGAAGGGGAATGGACTGATCACATGACCGAGGAGGAGCTTAAGGCACACGACAAGCTCCACGCCCGCATCGTCAAGGCCATCAACCGGATCGACTGATCACTACCACCTCACCTCAATCACCATGGACTGGCACAACCAAAGCCTCTCGGTCTTTGAATCTTGGCAGCGTTATCAAGACAACCTCCCAGACAACAGCTTCTTCAAGCTCCCCGATCCACAACCCCCTGCCTACTACATCCAAGCATTCCTTGACGGCGACCTAGCTTGGACTGAATACGCATACGACGATCACGAACTCCAAAACCTCAAAAATGACGCCGTCTCATGCGGCTTTACCTTTACCGTTGAAGAAATAAATTAACCACACGTCGGGGTGCCTGATGCCGTTTCCCCCCGATACGGCTGAAAGCTATACAACACCCTCACGGCCCGAGGGAAAAGCAAGGCGGGAGAGGTGCCCGACACAACCCCGACAACAAATTTCTTATCTCATCATGTCCCTTCGTTCTCAACAGCGTCAAAATGAACTGGACGCCATCCAGCGCTATGAGCAGCACCTCTCAGCCCTCTACGCCCAATCCAAAAATCCAGCCCCTTCCAGATGGCTCAGTTCAGATCACAGTCGGGAATTATCGAGGGATTGTTAGCTCACAGCATTTGATCACCCCAAAAGCCAATCAACTGAAGGCATACTGGTTAAAAGCGCACAACCTAAATGGCGATCACACTGGACATCAAATCTGAGCTGCCTACAGCTATCAAGTGGACGAACGAGCACACAAAACAGCTGCCATTTAGCATTTCGCAGGCCATGAATGCCAGCGTCAAAGGCTTAGCAGCTATACCAGGCTCTAAGCAAAAGAGTGCTTTAAATGGCTTAGCTGGGTCTGCCAACCGTTTTTTTGATAGACCAAAGCCTGCAACTGCTACTGGCTTCTTTGCAACTACAGCAAACAAGCGCACGCTTTCATTAGTTATTAAACCTAAGGACAAACCGTGGAACAGAAATCGTTACCTATCAGGCAACATCCTTGGTGGCCAACGTGCGCCAAAGCCTTACGAAATTGCTCTTGCATCTAAGTCAGATGGACAAATACCAGCAGGCGCACGCTTTGTCCCAACAGGTGCAATCAAGCAGGACCGCTATGGCAACATCAGCAAAACTAACCTACGCAACATAATCAACAGCGTTGGTACTGGATCAAACAAAGGAAACAACATATTTATCGGTAGGCCAACAGGTGGCGGCAGACCTTTAGGTGTCTACAGGCGTGAACGCAGTTTTAAGCTTCGCCCACTCTTCCTGGTTGAAACCTCTCTCAACTACTCAGCACGTTTTCCTGCCGCACGCATCATCCAGTCAAAGGTCCAAACAACTTTTGGCATGTACCTGCGCACACAACTCTCACGAAACGTCGCGGCCAACGTCAAAGCAGGCAGAGCCGATACACGCACCGGCATCTTTTAAAAATTGCGGGTCCTTCTACACCTATCTCATGCGTTCC
>VMHT01035722.1_pt1 | contig 14438 bp, 11 predicted proteins | sample 4693611 | NCBI WGS metagenome assembly VMHT01 (sample SAMN12280063, study PRJNA550983) | marine metagenome | isolation source: seawater sampled from same location over 5 years 0.02-0.2 micron viral filtrate | place: USA: collected off the coast of southern California halfway between the port... ... | reverse complement strand
CGCTGCGAGACCTAGCGGTACAGAGCCAAAGATCAAGTTCTATTTTAGTGTGAATTCGCAACTGGATAAAGTTGAAGATTTTGATACTGAAAATGCAAAACTAGCCGATAAGATCCAGCGAATAAAAAATGAATTACAACTGGGCTAAGCGCTCGTATTTATGACCTATTTAAAAAAGATTCTTCAGTTTGCAAAGCCTTACAAGCGTTTTGCAATACTTAATATTATTAGTAACGTTTTTTATGCGCTATTTAGCACCCTGGCGTTTATTTCTTTTATCCCAATGCTTCGGGTGCTTTTTCAGGAAGAAGAGCCTATTAGCACAAAACCGGTTTGGAATGGAGAGTTTGGGAATATTAAAGATTTTGCGAATGATTATTCTAATTACTTTCTAAATCAGCAGGTTGAACAATATGGAGAAGTTGCCGCGCTGGTAAGTATTTGCATCACGGTAATTGTCTTATTTTTTCTAAAAAACCTCTTTAATTACCTGGCACTTTATTTTATTGCCAATCTTAGAAACGGTATGCTTAAAGATATTAGAAACCGTATCTACGATAAGATTGTAGAATTACCGGTTTCTTTCTTTTCAGAAAAAAGAAAAGGAGATTTTATTTCCAGGATCACCAGTGATGTTCAGGAAATCCAGACTTCATTTTTAAGTATGTTAGAGCTATTCGTAAAAGAACCGCTTACGCTCATCTTTACGTTAGTTTTTATGATTGGGATCAGCCCTAAACTAACGCTTTTTGTACTGGTTTTTCTTCCGCTGGCAGGTTTATTAATTTCTACAATTGGGAAAAAACTGAAATCGCAATCTACCCAGGCGCAACAGGAAAACGCTAATTTTCTTACTATAGTTGAAGAATCACTTTCAAGTTTAAAAATTATTAAAGGTTTTAATGCTGAAGATAAATTCAAAAGAAAATTTTATAGCAGTACAGGCCGTTTAAATCAAATTTTAAACACGCTTTTGCATCGCCAGAACCTCGCGTCGCCTATGAGTGAATTTTTAGGGGTGGTGGTAATTACTATAATTTTATGGTTTGGTGGAAGAATGGTTCTTATTGATAATACAATGGATGCCTCTACTTTTATAGGCTTTCTTGTTTTAACTTACAATATTTTAACCCCGGCAAAAGCGATCTCTAAAGCAACGTATTCTATCCAAAAAGGAAATGCCAGTGCAGAACGAATCCTGGAAATTCTGGAAACTGAATCAACCATACAGGATGATAGAAATGCGGTGAAAAAAGAAAGCTTTAATGAGAATATTGAAGTGGAAAATATCAACTTTAGGTATGAGAAAGAGAATGTACTGAAGAATTTCTCTATGCAGGTTGAAAAAGGAAAGATGATTGCCCTCGTGGGCCAGTCTGGAAGTGGAAAATCTACCATCGCCAACCTCATAACCCGTTTTTATGATGTTAACGAAGGTGTGATTAAGCTTGATGGGCATAATATTAAAGGTATCACCAAAAAATCCCTTCGTAATTTAATGGGACTTGTAACCCAGGATTCTATACTTTTTAACGATACGGTAAAAAACAATATCGCTTTAGGTAAAGACAATGCCGCGGAAGAAGAAATTATTGACGCCTTGAAAGTAGCAAATGCCTGGGAGTTCGTTAAGGAGCTTCCTGAAGGACTTGAAACAAATATTGGAGATAGTGGTAATAAATTAAGTGGTGGGCAAAAACAACGTCTTTCAATTGCCCGTGCGGTACTTAAAAATCCGCCGATCATGATTCTCGATGAAGCAACTTCTGCCCTGGACACAGAAAGTGAAAAACTGGTACAGAAAGCTCTGGAGAATATGATGAAGAATAGAACTTCTATCGTAATCGCGCATAGGCTTTCCACGATTCAAAATGCCGATAAAATTATTGTTTTACATCGAGGCGAGATTGTGGAACAGGGAAAACACCTGGAACTACTTGCCCAGAAAGGCACCTATCAAAAACTGGTAGAGATGCAATCTTTTGATTAGATGACAAAATGAAAAAGCTGTCTGAGAATTTCCAAGACAGCTTTTTTTATTTCAATGATTCTTATTTCTACAGAATCAACTCTCCGTTTTTCAATGCTTCGCCTAAATTAGCACTAATAGTGGTGTGAGTTCGAAAGAATTTTCTTCCATCTTCTCTTTTTAAAACTACGGTAGTTTCACCGGCATCGTTAGTACTAATTTCGGCTACTTCTACCCTATTTCCTACAAGACTCTTGTAATTGGCGATTCCGCCTTTTTTAATAATAAAATTAGCCCTTGGTAAATCTAAGGATTTAAAATTTTGATTTTCAGCCTTATTTATTACTAAAATATCTCCAACCTTCACCGACTCGGTTTGGTGTTGTGCCTCAACTTGAAAGGCGAATATTAGCATAATCGGAATTAACAGTATATTTCTCATAACCATAATTTTTATTTTACAAAAATATACATAGAAATTTACCAAAATGCAATTTTAAACCGTTTTTAGGAAAATTTTCACAGCTTCGCAATTGGGTATAAAAAAAGGACGGAGTATACTCCATCCTTTTTTATAATTATTCTCATTTTGGGGCAAATAAGAATAAAAAGATTTAATTCGTTTTCGTTTGGGGCAAAAAAAGACTAAATCATTTTGATATTGTAAATGTAGATTAGAAAAACCTATTTACCAAATAAAAATGCATTTTATCTGTTTTTTATGCAATTAATCGATAAAATGCATTACTTCCAAAGAAGCATTTCATAGCTTATTTCTTTTATACACTGACTTTAAGAAGAATAAAGTTTTAACTACCTTTGGCTTCCGTTACCCGGGATTCCACAAAATTTATTAAGACTAGCATCCCTTTGAAAACGTCCGAAGATCTACTTATTAAACGCTTACAGGAAAAAAAGACTTCTTCAGAAGCTTTTAAAGAACTGGTATCTTTATACAAAGAGCGTCTATACTGGCATATACGTAACATGGTCAAAGACCATGAAGATACTCATGATGTACTTCAAAATACCTTTATTAAGGTTTTTAAGAATATTCATAATTTTAAAGGAGAAAGTAAGTTATTTTCCTGGATGTATCGCATTGCTACTAACGAGGCAATTAGCTTTTTGAATAAAAGAGCTAAACGCAATCAAATTTCTTCAGAAGATCTGCAAAAGCAGCTTATTGCTAATTTAGAAAGTGATGTTTATTTTGAAGGTGATGAAATTCAGCTCAAATTACAGAAAGCAATTGCCAGCCTTCCCGCAAAACAACAACAGGTTTTTAATATGAAATACTTTCAGGAATTAAAATACCGGGAAATGTCAGAAATTTTAGAAACCAGTGAAGGAGCGTTAAAAGCTTCTTACCACCACGCTGCTAAAAAAATAGAGGAATACTTAAAAACGAATTAAACCTTTTGTACTTTTTATAGTCAAATAAACAAATGAAGAAAGAAAAAATATCATATAATCCCAAGTCAGGTTTCAAAACCCCACCAGGTTATTTTGAGGGTTTTGAGCAGGAATTGCTGGAAAAAATGGAGCTTTCTGAAAGCCTGGGAGATAAAAAATCTACAGGGTTCAAGGCACCAGAAGGATATTTTGATGGGCTGGAAAATGAGTTGCTTGAAAAAGTAACTAAAACTGAACCTAAAGTACGCAAATTGGTTACCAAAGAGGTTTTCCTTTATGCAGCGAGCATTGCAGCAATGGTTATTGCTTTTGCCAGTACATTCTATATTAATCCTGAAAACCAAACAAGCTGGGAAAATGTAGAACTTTCTGTGATGGAGAGTTATATAGACAATAATAACATAGATCTCTCTACCGGTGAAATTTCAAATTATATTTTTCAACAAGGTTATATCGTAGATGATACCGATTTAGATAAAGTAGATTCTGAAGCTATGATGAATTATCTTGATGAAAATTTAGAAGAACCTCTTTATATACTAGATGAAGATTAATATGAAAAACCTACTTATAATATTACTCATGTTTTCTGGATTGTGGCAAATGCAGTCACAGGAAAAAGACGATTCGCATCGCGAGAAAATTAAAGAGTTAAAAACTGCATTTTTTACTCAGGAATTAAATCTTGACAATAAAAAAGCACAGCAATTCTGGCCAATTTATAACGAATATGAATCTGAATTGCACAAATTAAGAAAGCGAGAGCATAGAGATATCCCTAACCTGGAATGTATTACCGAAGATGATGCTGAAAATATGTTAGATGAATATGTCGCGATAGAAAAACAGGATTATATTCTAAAACAAAAGCTTTTTAATGATCTAAAAGAAATAATGACCGCTCAGGAAATCATTAAGCTTCATAAGCTGGAAGATGAATTCCATAAAAAATTAATTAAAGAATACCGCGCCCGTAAAGAGCGCGAAAAGCAGGAAGAAGAATAGGGTGTCTTGATGAATTCGAACATTTAAACCTCGATTATCAGTAAAGTTTAGTTTTTTGGTTAGTTAGTAGTTAGTATCCCGGTGGATTTAGGTCTGCCGGGATTCTTTTTACCTAAAAGTGAGTTTTGCAATTCTTCCTTTGCCAGCAGCATAAGCAACCGAATCGTTTTTAAACCTCAGCGTATAAAAACCTTCATTAGAAAGTTCTTCCCAGGTTTTACCTGAATCTTTAGAAATGGAAATTCCGCTAAAACCGGTTGCAATGATTTTTTCGCCTCCAGTATTTGGCATAAATCGCACACTACTTTTGTAGCCCGGCTCCTGTCCTTCTGCAATTAATTCCCAGGTTTTACCACCATCTGTGGTAATAGCTTTATTCCCGGTATTCCCTTCAGGATTGGTATAATCACCTCCTAGAATTATCCCGAATTTTTCATCATAAAAATCCATGGTATATCCGCCGGTGGTTGTTTTCCCATTTAGTAATGGAGTGTCAAAAACCTCCCAGGTTTCGCCTTTATCCGGCGAAAAATATACACGCGAAGTCATCCCTCCCGATAAAATCCAGGTTTTATCGCCCTTAATAGCAATATTAGAATTACTCGCTGCAAAAGCTGCTTCACCTTCAATAACCTCAGGCAAAAGATCACAATTTAATTTTTTCCAGGTTTTTCCTCCATCACGAGTAATGATTATGGATATACAATTATTGGTAGGATCGCCCATTGCAATTCCCTCTTTATTATTCCAAAAAGCCATCGCATCATAAAAGGCTTTTTCATGTTCTTCTTTATAAACTAATTCCATAGCGCCAGAATCTCCAGTTTTATAAAGCAAAGCAGGGCTTCCAACGCTCAGCATAAAAAAGTCATCGTCGGTAGCAGCCACAGCCCTGTATTCAGGAACCAGGCTGTCATATTTCTGGGTATTGGTGCGCCAGGTGTTATTGCCAAAATTATACATCCCAAAAGTTCCTTTATTAGCGGCAAAAGCAAGGTTATTCCCAATTATTTCAATCGCTCGAATACTTAATGAATCTTCTTCTAGAATAGTTTGTATTTCTACTGAAGAAAAATCCTTTGTCCCTTTCTGGAATATTTTATTTTCAGCTTCTTTTTCATTCTTACAGCTACTAAATATCAAAATCAGGCAAAAAACAATAAGTCTGTTCATAGGTCGGGTTTAAATCGTTTTGTAAAATCCATTCAAAGATAAATTTTTCCGAAGTAAATCAACCCATAGTAATCTCCCAAGTAATTAAAGAAAGTTCATTTTAAATTCGAAATAAGCCTGGAAGCATTTAAATCTCAATTATCGACTAAAAAACATACCTTTGCAAATTCAAAATTTAATTATGCGGTTACACAGGAATTTGGTTTTCGCAACCATGGATGCCTTAAATGAAATTTTTAATAATGGTAAATATGCCGATAAGGTCATTGAGCAAACCTTAAAACGCGATAAGCGTTGGGGCTCGAGGGATCGTAGTTTTATTGCTGAAACCGTGTACGATATTGTTCGTTGGAAAAGACTTTATGCTGAAATTGCTGAAGTTAAAGAACCGTTTGATCGCGAAAATTTATTTCGATTATTTACCGTTTGGGCTACCTTGCGAGGAATTACCTTACCAGACTGGCCACAATTTGAAGGCACTCCTACCCGAAGAATTAAAGGGAAATTTGATAGTTTAAGTAAAATTAGAAAATACCGCGAATCTATTCCAGATTGGATGGACGAACTTGGAGTAAAAGAACTTGGCGAAAAAGTTTGGGAAAAAGAGATCGCAGCACTAAACTTGCAAGCGCCGGTAATCTTAAGAGCCAATACACTCAAAACTACCAAAGACAAATTACGCAGTGCTCTTAAGGATGAAGAAATAATTTCTGAACCTTTAAAAGGATATAAAAGCGCTTTAAAACTGGAAGAACGTGGAAATGTTTTTAGAACCCAGGCTTTTAAAAATGGCTTTTTTGAAGTTCAGGATGCATCTTCTCAACTGGTAGCTGAGTTTCTTGAAGTAGAACCCGGAATGCGCGTTGTAGATACTTGCGCCGGTGCCGGCGGAAAAACTCTTCACCTCGCCGCTTTAATGGAAAACAAAGGTCAGATTATCGCTACCGATATCTACGGAAATAAATTAAAAGAACTTAAACGCCGAGCCAAACGTGCCGGTGCTCACAATATAGATCCGCGTGCAATTGATTCTACAAAAGTGATCAAAAAGCTTTACGGAACTGCAGATCGCGTACTTATAGATTCCCCTTGTAGCGGACTCGGAGTTTTAAGCAGAAATCCAGATGCTAAATGGAAATTGCAACCTGAATTTATAGACAGGCTTATAAAAACCCAGGCCGAAATAATCGAAACTTACTCTCGCATTCTAAAACCGGGAGGAAAAATGGTTTACGCAACCTGTTCGGTTTTACCTTCTGAAAACGAGAAACAAGTAGAAAATTTCTTAAAAAATACTGAAGAAGGGAAAAAATTTAAATTGGTTAAAGAACAAAAGATACTTTCTTCTGAAACCGGTTTTGACGGATTCTATATGGCACTTTTAGAGAAAAAGGCTTAAGGGTTTATACCCAAATTTTTTGATTGAATCAATTTCAGGTGGAATCCTTTTATTTTACCTGAAATTGATTCCTGATGAAAAAATATTACTTTATACTCCTCTCTATACTTTTTTATTCCTGTTCCGAAGATGAAGCTGCGCTTCCTGAAGAACTTCTGCCAGAAAATAATTTTTCTACTGAAATTTTCTTTTCAGAATATATTGAGGGCACCTCCTTCAATAAAGCACTCGAAATTGTAAATCTTACAGGGGAAAATATCGACCTGGAAGCTGAAGCCTATTCAATTAAAAAACAATCTAATGGCGCAGGCGATTGGATGGGAGAGGTTATACTTCAAGGTAATTTAGCTCACAATTCAACTTTCGTTATCGCTAATGAGTCTGCAGATATTTCTGAAATCACGTCTAAATCTAATCAATTAAAAACCGGTGCGCCCTTAGATTTTAACGGCAACGATCCTGTAGGGCTTTTTAAAAACGGGGAACTAATCGATGTAATTGGAGAAATGGACAATCCTGAAGATTTTGCATTAGACCAAACTTTAAGAAGAAAGAAATCTATAACAGAACCTTCTATTGAATACAATTTCGAAGAATGGGAATTTTTTGAAACTAATAACACAGAAGATTTAGGGAGTTACTTAACCACGAAAGGATCTATATCAGTGTGTTCAAGGAACCAGCGCGGTAATCTTGTTGATTTTAGTAACCCGCCTATTTTACAAGGAACTTATTCGAAAAAGTACAGATTGCCGCAGTCGTCTCAAAAGACTCCTTCGCAATAACAGTACTATAAAGAAGCAATCCTTATAAATAAAAATCGATTCGTGAATTCGTGGCAAAACCCTCACAATATTTTCTGTATTAACTTCCTGAAATATTTCCTTTAAAAAACCTAAATTTGTGCTTTCTCGAACAACACAAAACAACATAGAATGATCCTTTTCTTTGGAGACCAGGCCACCAAGGTTTTTGCGGTAGAAACGCATACCAATCTTACGGCTCAAGACATCACAAAATTAAACTGGCTTTTTGGCAATACACAACAAATCAACAAATCTGCTCTGGCAGATTTTTTTGTTGGGCCCCGTGCCGCAATGATCACGCCCTGGAGCACCAACGCGGTGGAAATTACCGAGAATATGGGCATCCACGGAATTATTAGAATTGAGGAGTTCTTGCGAATAGATAAGAATTACCACGATTTTGACCCGATGCTTTCCCAGAAATATGAAGGTTTAGATCAGGATATTTTTGATATTCATATCAATCCAGAACCGATTATTGAAATTGATGATATTACAGCTTATAATCAGCAGGAAGGTCTCGCTCTTAATGTAGAAGAGGTTGCTTATTTACAGGGATTAGCCAATAAATTAGGCCGAAAACTCACCGATTCTGAAGTTTTTGGTTTCTCACAAGTGAATTCTGAACATTGTCGCCATAAGATCTTTAATGGCACCTTTGTGATTGACGGAGAAGAAAAACCTAGCTCGTTGTTTAAAATGATCAGGAAAACTTCGGAAGAAAATCCGAACGAGATCGTTTCAGCATATAAAGATAATGTGGCCTTCATTAATGGGCCGCGAGTGCAACAATTTGCCCCGAAACTTCCAGACGTTCCTGAATTTTACAAAAACAAAGATTTTGATTCGGTTATTTCCATAAAAGCTGAAACCCACAACTTCCCTACTACAGTAGAACCTTTTAACGGTGCTGCAACCGGAAGCGGGGGTGAAATTCGCGACCGACTTGCCGGTGGAAAAGGTTCTTTGCCTTTAGCCGGAACTGCGGTTTATATGACATCTTATTCCAGGCTTGATAAAGACCGAAAATGGGAAAACGGGATAGAAGAGCGCGATTGGTTGTACCAAACCCCAATGGATATTTTGATCAAAGCTTCTAACGGAGCTTCAGATTTTGGAAATAAATTCGGACAACCTTTAATTTCTGGTTCGGTACTGACTTTTGAGCATTCAGAGCACCAAAGAAGTTTGGGCTACGATAAAGTAATTATGCTTGCCGGCGGAATTGGTTACGGAAAAGCCAACCAGGCGCAAAAAGATATTCCGAAGAAAGACGATAAAATCGTAATTCTTGGTGGTGAAAATTACCGGATTGGAATGGGCGGCGCTGCAGTTTCTTCAGCAGATACCGGAGAGTTTGGAAGCGGTATTGAATTAAACGCAATCCAAAGAGCCAACCCAGAAATGCAAAAGCGCGCTTCTAACGCGGTGCGAGGAATGGTAGAAAGCGAAGAAAATCCTATTGTTTCAATTCATGATCACGGTGCCGGTGGACATTTAAACTGCCTTAGCGAACTCGTAGAAGAAACAGGAGGAAAAATAGATTTAGATAAATTACCTGTGGGTGATCCTACGCTTTCAGCAAAAGAAATCATAGGAAACGAATCCCAGGAAAGAATGGGCTTGGTGATTGGCGGTGAAAATTACGAAATCCTTCGCAGGGTTTCAGAACGCGAACGCTCTCCTATTTACCAGGTTGGCGATGTAACCGGCGATCACAGGTTTACTTTTGAAGGATCAAAATCTAAACAAAAACCAATGGACCTGGAGCTTTCTGATATGTTTGGGAGTTCGCCAAAGACCATAATGGAAGATAAATCGGTTAATCGAAATTATGAAGATGTAGTTTATTCTTCAGAAAATATAAAAGATTATTTAACGCAAGTACTTCAATTGGAAGCCGTTGCCTGTAAAGATTGGTTGACCAACAAAGTAGACCGTTGTGTAACCGGGCGGGTTGCCAAACAACAAACCGCAGGACCATTGCAACTTCCGTTAAATAATTGCGGGGTAATGGCACTGGATTATAACGGGAAAGAAGGTGTGGCGACCTCAATTGGCCACTCTCCTGTTTCGGCTTTGGTAGATCCGGTTGCGGGTTCTAAGAATTCTATTGGGGAAGCTCTTTCCAATATCATCTGGGCGCCTCTGGAAAAAGGATTAAAATCTGTCTCTCTTTCGGCAAACTGGATGTGGCCTTGTAATAACGAAGGTGAAGATGCCAGGCTTTATGAAGCGGTGCAAGGGGTTTCAGATTTCGCGATCTCCCTGGGAATAAATGTTCCTACCGGGAAAGATTCGCTTTCTATGAAACAGCGCTATAAAGATGGCGAGGTGCTTTCGCCGGGAACGGTAATCATTTCAGCAGCCGGGCATTGTGATGATGTTACTAAAGTAGTAGAACCTGTTTTGCAAAAAAATGGAGGTGATATCTATTACATTAATTTATCACAGGACAATTTTAAACTTGGAGGATCTTCTTTTGCTCAAATTCTGAATAAAGTCGGGAAAGAAGTACCTACGATAAAAGACGATAAGAAATTTGCCGATGCTTTTTATAACATCCAGGGCTTAATTAAGCAGGATCTAATTCTTGCCGGGCACGATGTGGCTTCAGGTGGATTAATTACCACGCTTTTAGAAATGTGCTTTGCCGATAATAATCTTGGCGCAGATTTAGACCTTTCAGCTTTAAATGAAAAAGACAGCGTGAAATTGCTGTTTAATGAAAACTGCGGAATTGTCTTTCAGGCAAAAGACGATACAGCTGAAAAAGTACTAAAAGACAATAAAGTTGAATTCTTTAAAATAGGAAGTGTAACTGAAGGCAACACGCTTAACATTAAAAACGGTTCAGAAAACCTCAATTTCAATATTTCTGAACTACGTGATGTTTGGTATAAAACTTCTTTCTTATTAGATCAAAAACAAAGTGGTGTAGATAAAGCTACAGAGCGATTCAATAATTATAAGAATCAGCCGCTGGAATTTAAATTTCCAAAGAATTTTACAGGACTTCTCGACTCCGCTCGAAGTGACAAGAAACGTATCAAAGCAGCAATTATTCGGGAAAAAGGTTCTAATTCTGAACGCGAAATGGCCAGAGCGATGCATTTGGCAGGTTTTGATGTGAAAGACGTGCATATGACCGATTTAATTTCGGGAAGAGAAACTTTGGAAGATATTAGATTCATTGCCGCTGTTGGTGGGTTCTCTAACTCTGATGTTCTGGGAAGTGCAAAAGGTTGGGCCGGGGCATTTTTATACAATGAAAAGGCAAAAACCGCTCTAGACAATTTCTTTAGCAAAACAGATACTTTATCCCTGGGAGTTTGTAATGGGTGCCAGCTTTTCGTAGAATTAGGATTAATAAATCCTGAGGACGAAGAAAAGCCAAAAATGCTTCATAACGCTTCACACAAGTTTGAGTGTAATTTTACTTCGGTAGAAATAAAAGAAAATAATTCTGTGATGCTTGGCTCACTTGCCGGAAGTAAACTCGGAATTTGGGCAGCACACGGTGAAGGGAAATTTAGCTTTCCGTATAAAAAAGAGCATTATAATATTGTTGGAGAATATGGCTATGATAAATACCCGGCTAACCCCAACGGCTCAAATCACAACACCGCGATGTTAACCGATGATTCTGGAAGGCATTTGGTAATGATGCCGCATTTAGAACGTTCTACTTTTCCCTGGAACTGGGCATATTATCCAAAAGACAGGAAAGATGATAAAGTGAGCCCGTGGCTGGAGGCTTTTGTAAATGCCAGAAAGTGGCTGGAGGAAAAATAAATTTTAATCATTATAATTTAAAAACGCCCGATAATATTTTTATCGGGCGTTTTTATTTATCAATTAACCAGGTGATTATCAAATTAATAAATCAACATTCACAAAGAGCTTCCTCTCTCTTTCATTACTCCCATTTGTCAAATAATTTATATTCTTATTAATATATCTACGTTTATTTTAATATTTCAATTTGAAATAGGTTACAAATTTGCTATTTTGCAAAGCATATAATAATTCTACACCTAAATGGATAAACCAACAAGACTATTTGATTTCCCATACTTTCAGCTGGAAAAACACGCTTTAGAAAAAGCTTTAGTTACAAAATATGATGGTACCTGGAAGGCCATTTCTACCCAGGAATATATAGACAGGGCAAATGCCGTAAGTCGGGGATTATTACGACTTGGCATAAAACCAAACGATAAAATCGCCATAATTTCTACCAGTAACCGAACTGAATGGAATATTATGGATATTGGGGTGTTACAAACCGGTGCGCAAACGGTACCAATTTATCCTACAATTTCTGAAGAAGATTACCAATATGTATTGGATCACAGTGAAGCTGTATTCTGTTTTGTTTCAGATACAGAAGTATTAGCAAAACTGAATTCCATAAAACAAGACACCAAACTAAAAGAGGTCTATACCTTTGATGAAATAGAAGGCACAAAAAACTGGAAAGAGGTTCTTGAACTTGGAGAAGACAAAAGCAACCAGGATGAAGTTGAGCAATTAAAGAAGGCTGTCAAGCCAGACGACCTTGCAACTTTAATCTACACTTCTGGAACTACCGGAAGACCAAAAGGTGTTATGCTTTCACACAATAACCTTGTAAGCAATGTATTAGACAGTGCCGAGCGGGTTCCGTTTGAAAGAGGAACTTATGTAGCGCTTAGTTTTTTACCGGTTTGCCACGTATTTGAGCGCATGATTCTTTATTTATATCAGTACTATTCGGTTTCTATTCATTTTGCTGAATCTATAGAAAAGATTAGTGATAATCTTAAAGAAGTAAAACCTCATGTTATCACGGCAGTACCAAGACTATTAGAAAAAGTTTACGATAAAATTATCGCTAAAGGTTCTACCGTTGGTGGAATTAAACAAAAGCTATTTTTCTGGGCTGTTGAGCTTGGTTTAGAATATGAACCATACGGCCAAAACGGATGGTGGTATGAAACCCGACTTAAACTGGCTAGAAAACTAATTTTCTCTAAGTGGAAAGAAGGTTTAGGTGGAAATATTGAATTAATCGTTTCTGGATCTGCCGCGCTTCAACCGCGTTTAGCCCGTGTTTTTGCCGCGGCCGATATTCCGGTAATGGAAGGTTATGGATTAACTGAAACCTCCCCGGTAATTGCGGTTAATGATCAAAGAAACAAAGGTTTTAGAATTGGAACGGTAGGAAGACCAATTAGAAACGTAGAAGTTAAAATTGCTGAAGACGGCGAAATTCTCGCAAAAGGACCAAATGTTATGCTTGGCTATTATAAGGAGCCAGAGAAAACAAAAGAGGTACTAAATGGAGATCACTTTTTCCATACCGGCGATATTGGAGAATTAGATAAAGACGGATTTTTAAAGATCACCGATCGTAAAAAGGAAATGTTTAAAACTTCAGGTGGAAAATACGTAGCTCCTCAAATTATTGAAAACACGATGAAGCAATCACGCTTTATCGAACAAATTATGGTAATTGGAGATGGCGAAAAAATGCCTGCAGCTTTAATCCAACCAAACTTTGAATTTATCCAGGAATGGGCAAAACGTAAAAATCTAGATATCGGCGATGGTTCTGAAAAGGCTATTGCAGAAAACGACCAGGTTAAAGAACGTATTCAGGAAGAAGTAGATTTTTACAACGAGAAGTTTGGTAAGTGGGAACGTATAAAGGTTATAGAGCTTACCGGAGAAGTATGGGGTATTGAAGAGGGGCACCTCACTCCTACTATGAAGCTAAAAAGGCGAAATATAAAAGATCGCTACAAAAAATTATATGAGAAAATCTACAGACCTATTTAATCTCAATAATTTAAAATTAAAGTTAAAACCCTTCATTGTGAAGGGTTTTTTTATGCAATTCTTATAAATTAAGGTGATAAATATAAAGCCAAGATTATTTATTCTATTTTATTATGCGTGCATAATATATTTTTCTTAACTTTGAGAATCAACATTCAAAAATGAAGGAAAAGACCATAGATTATGTTTTACGTGCCACCTGGATGGCGGTATCAAAAATGTATAATGAAGAAGCCGGTAAGGCCGGCAGCACTATGTCTACCGGTTTTGCACTTTTAAGCATAGACCCCGAAAACGGAACTCCTTCTACCTCGCTTGGCCCTAAAATGGGAATGGAAGCTACAAGCTTATCCCGAATCCTTAAAACTATGGAAGATAAAGGATTAATTCTGCGTAAAAAAAACCCAAAAGATGGTCGCAGCGTCCTTATCTATTTAACCGATTTTGGAAGAGAAATGCGGAAGTATTCCAAAAAAGTGGTGTTACGCTTTGATGATGCTGTAAAAGAAAATGTTTCAGAAGAAGATCTAAAAACCTTTATAGAAGTGGCTAACACAATCCTGAATCTTATTTCAGAAAAGAAAATTTACAAAGAAGAGATTAAATTAAAGTAATTAATAAGTAATAGACCTTACTGACTTCAAAATCGGTAAAGTTTTATTTAGAATCGAAAACCTTATAGTAAAACCAGATAACAATTATGAAGAGAAGAATTAACAAAGTTGCAGTAATCGGCTCCGGAATTATGGGGAGCGGTATTGCCTGCCACTTCGCCAATATTGGCGTAGAGGTTCTCTTGCTGGATATCGTCCCGCGGGAACTCAACGAGAAAGAAAAGAAAAAAGGT
>VMHT01087871.1_pt1 | contig 14440 bp, 25 predicted proteins | sample 4693611 | NCBI WGS metagenome assembly VMHT01 (sample SAMN12280063, study PRJNA550983) | marine metagenome | isolation source: seawater sampled from same location over 5 years 0.02-0.2 micron viral filtrate | place: USA: collected off the coast of southern California halfway between the port... ... | reverse complement strand
TTTGAAAAATATTATTCAAATGGATATATTAGTACTATTTATAAAAATATGATAGAAAACAACCTTACAGTTACTACGGGGGTTAAATATGATGAAACTAATACTATAGTTTTAGGTACTCCTTATGAATATATGAATTTATCTAAACTTATATTAAGAAAATGAAAATAGCTTTATGTTTACATGGAAATGTGGGTATGCTTTATACTCATAAAGGACAATATGAATGGAGTCAGTATATAGACTATAGAATAGGGTATGAACATTTTAAAAAACATTTATTTAATATAAATAATCATGTGGATGTTTTTATCCATAGTTGGAATACTAAATTTAAAAAAGGTATTACAGATGTTTACAATCCAAAATTATCCCTATTTGAAGAACAGAAAAAGTTTGGGGCAGAATGGGGGGACGAAATAGGAGCTACCCGTAAAGAATATATGTTTAGTAGATGGTATTCTGCTAAAGAATCCTTAAGACTAAAAAAAGAATACGAAGAAAAAAATAATTTTACTTATGATTATGTAATTTCAACAAGGTTTGATCTATTATTTTTAAAAGACTTAAATTTTAGTTTATTTAAAGATAATAATTTATTATATGTGCCTTTTAATGATAATTATATGCCCCATAACCCAAGAATTGTAGATTATTTTTTCTTTTCAAATTCCCAAAATATGGATAAATACATTGGGGGACTATATGATTGGTTATTACCCCGATTAAAAAGAAAAGATCAACAAGGAAAAACAGACTCCCACACAGATTCTATGATCTTTGCTCGTGAATGTGGTTTACCAGTAACTATGATCGAAGATTATAGAGAACCCGAATCTATTATAATAGCTAGAGCTTATTATAATGATTGTGAATATAAGGGAGAAAATTTTATGGGAGTAGATAAATTAAAAAAATTAGATAAATATCCTAGAGGCCCTCATGGATCTAGGTTTTAAAAAATAAATATGATTAAAATAAATTTAGGGTGTGGTTGGAGAAATTTTGGTAAAGATTGGCATCATGTAGATGGTGGTAATTATGATCATTTAGATTCTCATGATATATTTAATTTACCTTTTGAGGATAACTCTGTTGATTTAATATATGCTAGTCATGTAATTGAATATTTTGATAGAGAAGAAATTATCCCTATTTTAAATAAATGGAAAAATAAATTAAAACATAATGGAATATTAAGACTAGCAGTTCCTAATTTTGAAGAAATAGCAAGACTATATAATGAAAAAAATTATGATTTAGAAAAATTTGTAGGTCTTTTATATGGTAAAATGAAAATGGATGATCAAATTATTTACCATAAAACAACATATGATTTTAATTCATTAAAAAGTATTTTAAATAAATGTGGTTTTTCTAATGTAAGTTATTATAATTGGGAAAATACAGAACATAGTAAATTTGATGATCATTCTCAAGCTTATTTACCCCACATGGATAAACAAAATGGAGTATTAATGTCCCTGAATATAGAGGCTAAAAAATAATAAAATGAGTTTTACAAAAGTAACAGAATTCGAAAATAAAATAGCAGAATTTTTTGGTTCACCCTATGCTGTAGCTGTAGATTGTTGTACACATGGAATAGAATTATGTTTAAGACAACAAGATATAAAATCAATAACAGTTCCAAAACATACTTATATTTCAATTCCATTACTATCTAAAAAGTTAGGAATAGAATTAAAATGGAAAGATGATAAATGGACAGATTTTTATTGGTTAGAAGATACTAATATAATTGATGCAGCTGTATTATGGAAAAAAGATAGTTATATTCCTGGTACATTTATGTGTGTAAGTTTTCAATTTAGAAAACATCTAAGTTTAGGTAGAGGGGGTATAATATTAACTGATAATAAAGAAGCTTTACTTGAACTTAAAAAAATGTCTTATGATGGTAGATTACCAGATATTCCTTGGGGTGAACAAAATATTAGTACTATGGGGTATCATTACTATATGACACCTGAAACTGCTAAATTAGGTTTAGAAAAATTACCCAATGCAATAAAAGATAAACCAAAACAATGGGTACTTAGTGATTGGCCTGATTTAACCCAAATGGATATATTTAAAAATAAATAAATGAAATACTTTTACTCAAAAATAGACCCGAATAAATTATTACATATTGTAAATAGATTATCCGAGGTAAAGGGAAGAACAGAAATAATACCTGAAGATAATTTTCTACAGTGTGCTACTATAGAATTATCAAAAGATAAAAAATTTCCCCCACATAAACATATTACAAAAGATAGACATTACCCAGAACAAATAGCTCAAGAATCTTGGATAGTAGTAAGAGGTAGTGTTAAGTGTATATTTTATGATATAGATGATACTATTATAGCTACTGAAATATTAAAACCAGGAGATGCATCATTTACGTTGTATGGGGGCCACACATATGAAATATTAGAGAATAATACTTTAGTATATGAATATAAAACGGGTCCTTATGAAGGACAAAAATTAGATAAAGTTTTTATTAATGAAGATAAAAAGCTAACACAGGAGGAATATTGTGTAAAAAATGATATTGATCCTTATTTACAAACAAAATAAAATAATATGAAAATAGGAATAATAGGCTTAGGAGCCGTAGGTGGTACTATGAAATTGGGTTTTGAAGAACTAGGACATGATGTTTATAGTTTTGATATTAAAGATGGTAGTACTATAAATGATGTTTTAAACACTCAGGTATGTTATATTTGTGTTCCCACACCACAATCTGAAAGTGGTGAATGTGATATAAGTATAGTTAATAAAGTAGTTAGTGAATTACATGACAATTTATATAAAGGAATAATAGCTATAAAATCAACAGTAAAACCTGAAACTACTAAAATACTTCAAGAAAAATATCCTGATAATAAAATTTGTTTTGTTCCTGAATTCCTTAGGGAAAGATGCGCTCTCACAGATTTTACAGAAAACCATGACGTGTGTATAATTGGTACCGATGATAAAGAAGTATTTGATTTAATCAAAGAAACTCACGGTCATTATCCCAGAAAATTTATCCAAACTACTGCTACAGAAGCAGAAATATGTAAATATTTTAACAACATATATAATGCAACTTTAATAACATTTGCAAATAGTTTTTATGAAGTTTGTAAATCTTTAAATGTAGATTATAAAAAAGTAAAAACAGCTATTATTAATAGAGATCATATAAATAATGTATATTTAGATTGTAATAAAAACTTAAGAGGATTTGGTGGTATGTGTCTTCCAAAAGATACATCAGCAATAGCTTCTTTAGTAAAAGAAAATAATTTAGATGTACAATTTTTTGAAACTCTTTTACTAGAAAATAAAAAATATAAAACAACAGTATTTAAAGGAATGAGAAAATGAAAATATTAGTTACAGGAGGAACAGGATTCATAGGATCATATATGGCGAGACACCTTTTTTCCCAAGGTCATGATGTTACTATATGTGATAATAATTCTAGAGGAGTTATAGATGATTCAATAAAAGGTATAAAAACTATAATTTGTGATCTTACTAAACCTCAAGAATTAAATAAATTAGACACAGATTATGATTGTGTATATCATTTTGCAGCTATAAATGGAACTGATAATTTTTATAAAATTCCACATTTAGTTTTGAAAGTAAATACTCTTGCTAATATTAATATACTTGATTGGTGTTTAAAACATAATATTAAAAAAATATTATCAACATCATCTTCTGAAGTGTATGCGGCAACACCTGATAAAAAAATACCCACAGATGAATCTGTAAATTTAACTATAGATAATGTATATAATTCAAGATATTCATATGCGGGTAGTAAAATATTAGGTGAATTGTTATTTTTAAGTTACCAAAATTTAGGATTAGACATAAGAATTGTTAGGCCTCATAATGTATATGGTCCTAGGATGGGATTTAATCATGTAGTACCTCAAGTTATTGAAAGAATATGTAATAAAGAAACACCATTTAAAATATATGGGCCTAATCAAACTAGAGCATTTTGTTATATAGATGATGCAGTAAATGCTTTTGAATTAATAATGAATAATTCACAATGTAAGGGTAAAGTTATTCATTTAGGAACAAATGAAGAAACTAATATATTATCATTAGTAAAACAACTATTTCAAATTAGTGATTTTAACCCTAAAATAGAACTAGTAAACCCACCAAAGGGTTCTGTTGAAAGAAGATGTCCTGATGTAACTTTTCTTGAAAGTATAGGGTATACTCCAAAAATTTCACTACAACAAGGTTTAATTAAATCTTATAATTGGTATTCTAATTATTTTAAAAATAATACTTTATGAAACAAATTAGCATAGTTCAAAACTTTGTATGTACTATGGATGAAAGGTTAAAAGTCCTTGAAGATAGTATCATATCATTATCCAACACTTTCCCTGATTCTGAGTTTTTTATAAATTATAACTCAGAAGTAAATTTAGATAAAGTATATTCAATATATAAAAATAATGTAAAAAACCTAAATTTTTATAATTGTTTAGAACCAGAATGGGCTGACGTAACTTTATCATTAAGTAATGCAGTACAAACCCCATACCTAATGTATCTATGTGAAGATATGGTTGTAAATAGTACTAAAGATAAAACAGTAGCTTGTGTACAAGAATATATTGATAATAATTTTGACTATATGTTATTATGTAAGTTACATAAATATTTAGAACAAAAATATATTGAAGGATATATTCCTCCTACCCATAGATTTCTTCATCCCCAAGAATCTCCTGGGTATAAAAAATTAAATGAAGGATATCTTTATTTAGGAAAAGATGCACCTCATAAAAGACTTAGTTTAGATGCTTTATACAAAACAGAATGGTGGAAAGAAAGACTTTCTGAATTCATACTAAAAGGACATGAATGTACTCATGATATACCAATTAGAGATATAAGAAAACCTAATTTTTATGAAGGATATTATGATTTTTATAATGGAATGCACAGATTTGCTGATATGACTTGTTACATTCCAGATGAAGTTATTATACTAGAAATTGAAAATGTAAAACAAAATGATTCACAATGGCGTCCTGATTCTGATCTTTTAGAAATTAGAGAACAATTAAAAAAATAAAATATGAAAATAAGTTTAATACAACCGGGTAGAAATAATCTTAAATATCTAAAATGGTCTTACGATTCAATTAGAAAAAATCAAGGTAATCATGAAGTAGAAATATGTGTTGCTGATGATTTTTCAAATGATGGTACATGGGATTGGTGTTTAGAAATGATGAATAAAGATCCTTTATTTAAAGCGATTAGAAATGAAGGACCAACTAGATTAGGACATACAATATTATATGATAGGTTAGTTAATGAAGCAGCCACAAATGATATTTGTATGATTTACCACGCAGACATGTACTTAATGCCTGGTTCTATAGATGAAATTGAAAAACATCTTACAGATAAAACAATAGTATCACTTACTAGAATTGAACCACCATTACACCCTGATGGACCAGAAAAAGTACTTATTGATTTTGGTATTGAACCTGAAGAATTTAGAGAAGACGATTTATTAGAATGGTTTACTAAACCTGTTGACTCAACAGGTGGTTACCAACCTAAACATGATAAACCCACAAATGGTATATTTGCACCTTGGGCATTTTATAAAAAAGACTTTCAAGAAATAGGAGGACACGATCCTATATTTGCACCACAATCAAAGGAAGACACAGATATATTTAACCGTTTTCAACTAAATGGAATCGAATTTATTCAAACATGGGAAGGATGTGTTTACCATATGACTTGTAGAGGTAGTAGGTTTGCTGACGGTGCTAAACGAAATCCTAATGGTGAAGTATTTATGAAAAATAGAGAAACAGATGAATGGTTAAAGCAAAACGAAAAATCAACTAGAGAGTTTTTACGTAAATGGGGTCATTATTGTAAACATGATGCTTTATTAAAACCAATTATACCTCCTAAATATAATATAGGTATTATTTTAGATAATAATAATATTGATTTACTATATATTTTAGAACCGTGGTGTAGTAACATATATTGTGGGGTAGGAGTTGATTTAAGACAAAATTATATTACTAAAGAACAACCTAATACAAGTTTTGATTTAACTAAAAGAGTATTACCTTATAATAATGAAAAAAATAATGAAATTTTAGTTACTATAAATAATAATTTTAACCAACAAGATTTTGGATACATTCAACAATTATCTGAAATATTAGCTGATAGTGGTGAACCCGGATTCCATGGTGAGTTAGGAAATATTACAGTTGAAATATTCGAAACAATGAACACATACGAAAAAGATCTAATATGCGTATCTTAGTAACAGGTGGTGCTGGTTTTGTGGGCACAAATTTAATAAAACAGTTATTAAAAAAAGGACACGAAATAATTTCACTTGATAATTATTCTACTGGTAAAGAAGAAAACCATATAGAAGGAGTAAAATATTATCTTAAAGATGATATATGTAATATATTAGACCCACCCTGGCAATTAATGTGTTTTAAACCTGATATAGTATTCCACATGGCTGCTATAGCTAGAATACAACCATCATTTGAGCGTCCTGAAGATTATATAAATACTAATTTTAAAGGCACTTATGAAATAATAAAATATTGTATCAAGGAAGATATACCCCTAATATATGCAGGTTCATCATCACACCATTCAGGTAAATTTAAAAACCCATACACATTTAGTAAGGATATGGGTGAAGAAATAGTTCAATTATACCAAAAACACTTTGGATTAAAATCATCAATAGTTAGATTTTATAATGTATATGGTCCTTACCAATTAACAGAAGGTGGTTATACAACACTAATTGGTAGGTGGATAAATAATATTAAAAATGGATTACCTTGTGAAATATATGGTGATGGTAGTAAACGACGTGATTTTACTCATGTTGAAGACATTGTAAAAGGACTTATATCTATAATGGACCAAAATGCCTACGGACATATATTTGAACTTGGTAGAGGAAAAAATCATTCAATATTAGATGTAGCAAACATGTTTGGTGTAGAACCAATATATAAAGAAAACAAACCAGGTGAAGCCCAAGAAACATTAGCTGACTATTCTTTAGCTAAAGAAATACTAGGGTGGGAACCAAAAATAAATTTAGAAAAATGGATAAATACATTTACAAAGCAAAATTAGATAGAGTAGTAGACGGTGATACAGTAGACGCCTTAATAGATGTTGGTTTCGACATTTGGTTTAAGAAAAGAATTAGATTTAAAGGTGTTGATACTTGGGAATCACGAACTAGAAATTTAGAAGAAAAAGCATTAGGTTTAAAAGCTAAAGCTAGAACCAAAGAATTATTAGAAGAAGTATCTTCTAAATCAGGATATTTTAGAATTAAGTCATATGGTTTGGGAAAATATGGTAGAGTACTAGCAGATATTTTTATTATGGATAAAGATGGTAAACAATGGAATGTTAATGAAACATTAATAACCGAGGGACATGCTTACGTTTATGACGGAGGTAAGAAAAAAGTATTCACCTCGTAAAATTTTTTTATATGTATAACAAAATAAAAAATATGTGGGGTATATTTAAAGACAATAATGACTGGAATGAAAAAAACGTGGTAGGTTTCATAGCATTCTTAGTTATGGTTGTTTTTGCCCTATTTGACTTAATAACTGGATACGTAGGTAAAGACTTAGTTATAAATGAATTTATATATGATTCATTTACTTTAGTAGTACTAGGTTGCTTTGGTATCGCAGGTTTAGAAAAATTCGCAAAAAAATAATATGAACTGGAACGACGTTAAAAAAATCATTAAGAGAGAGGTTCTTAAAGAAGCTACAACTGTAAACGCAGGTAATACTAAATTCAACTTAAGAACAGGTGTAAATAAAAACCCAACTAAATTAGGTTTAAAAGTACAATTTGAACCACTAGGTGGGGGTTTAGAAACAGATGTAAAAGCTAAACTTGAAGTTGCATTACAAGAAAAACTTAATTTAGCATTAGCTGATTATGACATTCAAGTAAGTAAAGACACAGACGTACCTAGACCTGAAGTTATTGGATTCTTTATCCCATTAGCTCAACTTAAAAACTTAATTGTAAAATCACTTACAGGACAAAAAGTTGACAAACCTGATGTTATGGCTCCTGAACCAGAAGGTGAAGAAGATTTAGAAATAAATGAAATGATCCTTAATGAAATGAGAGTTCGTGATTTAAATGAAATTTCAAAAGTTATAATGAAAGAAGATTTTTATGCATTTATAAATGCTGGTAATAATGTTCTTCGCTCATTAGAAGAAAATAGTAGAAGCGTAAGTGAAGCTAAAAAATACCTATCTTATTAAGTTAAACATAACATAATGTAATACTCATATACACATGAAAAAGAAAAGACATATCCCTGTCATATCATTCAATGAGTTAGAACTAAAACAAAAAAAGCCCCAAGTATATAGAAGTTTAATAGAAGGCATAGACGAAGCAATACAAAATAAAAAAGACGAAATTAATCTTTGTGAAGTTAAATATGCAAACACATATCTAACAGTTCATAAGGATGCTTGGTCGGGTAGTTTGGCTAAGGCAATGGATTTTTATATAGAAAATGAACAGTACGAAGTGTGCAGTAAAATAAAAAATCTAATAACAAAAATATGAAACAATTTGGAATGACTACCAAAACAGGAAAAGATCTAATAATGTTAACTAGGGCAGAAGACCATAAATCTGCAGTTAATTATTTTTCAAATATAAAACAATTACCATTAAAAGAATTCAATAAAATATTTATAGTAACAGAAATAAAAAATGAAACTAAGTAAAAATTTATCATTAGGAGAAGTAATAAAATCAAACACAGCAATTCGTAGAGGTATAGATAATACACCTACTGATTTACATATAATAAATTTAAAGTATTTAGCTAAAAAAGTATTTCAACCATTAAGAGATCACTTTGGTAGTTCAATTTTTGTTTCTAGTGGTTATAGAAGTAAAGCATTAAACGAAGCAATAGGTGGTTCACAACGTAGTTTTCACTCACATGGTATGGCTTTAGATTTAGATCAAGATGGTAGAAGTAACTCAGTAACAAATACAGATTTATTTTATTACATTAAGGATAATTTACCTTACTCTGAATTAATTTGGGAATTTGGAAACGAAGATAAACCAGATTGGGTACATGTAGCTATAGCTAAAGGTAGAGAAAATGAAAAAAACACAAAAATAGCTTACAGAGTAGATGGTAAAACTAAATATGCTAAGTGGGATAGAGATTAGCACTAATAAAGGTTATGGAGGAAAAAAACGATGACATTAAAAAAATCCAAAAATCTATTGATGATATCTTAGGTATTCCTAGTGGTTTAGCTAAAAAACGCCCTACAGTTAAAGCTAAAAAACGAGAATTATTTAACGCTGTATTAACAGGTTTAGCTTATATAAATGGCCGTTCAATGGGTTTAAAACATGATTATAAAGTTGATTTTATTGAATATGATGATCCATTTTTTAATGTTATAGAAGCTTTAATGGAACTACATTTTAATAAAAACCAAAAATCACTTATAGAGTGGTATTTATATGATAAGTTTTTACCTACAGGCGAAATGTTAGTTTTAAATGATGCTGAAACAGGTAAAGAAATCCCTACTGACACCCCAGATGACATTTGGGAGTTAGTTTTAAAATATGAAAAAGAAGATAATAAGTAAAGAAATGATTTTGCGTGCTATGAAGCACACTAAATCAAATATGGCTGCTGCTCGTTTTCTTGGTTGTTCATACCCACACTATAAACAATACGCTAAATTATATAAAAACGAAGAGGGTAAAACATTGTTTGAAGCTCATTTAAACAGACAAGGTAAAGGTATATCAAAACATTTATATAAGAAAAAAGATCTTACACCTATAAATGACATATTAGAGGGTAGAGTTGATGTGTCAAATTACAACCCTAAAGAATTAAAAGACAGGCTAATACACGAAACTTTAATCGCAGAAGAATGCAATAGCTGTGGATTTAACGAACGTAGAGTGGTTGACTATAAAGTACCATTAATACTAAATTTTATTGACGGTAATCAAAAAAACTGGAAATTAGAAAATCTTGAGTTATTATGTTACAACTGTTATTTCTTAAATGTTGGTAACGTATGGAGCGATAATCAACTACAACAAATGGAAGACTACAACCAAAAGAATAAATTCAATAACGATCCTGAACCAGATTGGGAAATGGACAAATCACATATTGAACATCTTAAAGGTCTCGGATTATGGGATGAAAAAGAAGATGGCGAAGAATTTATAGATTTCACGTAAAATATTTGGATACCTGAAGTATTTTTCTTACATTTATGTATAATAAAAAAGGGAAAAAATGGGTAAAATGAAAGAAGAGTTTTTAAATAACCGAGAAAAAGACATCATACAAGAGGCAATAGACGCTTTTATGGATGATGATTATCAATTAGAAGAGTATTATGCTTCTGTAAAACCAGAAGACTGTTGTGGTGGTAGTTGTCATTGTGAAGGTGAACCTGCTACTCAAGAAGACGTACAAGCAAACCATAATGCGTGGTGGAACAGTTTAACTGAAGAACAAAAACAAAAATTATATAATGACCAAGAAGAAGCTTTTAATTTAACAATAGAAGATATGAATGGTCCAAATAGTAATTATGGAGTATAATATGAATATATCACAAGAACGCTTTTTAGAAGCTAAGAAAAAAATTATTAAAAAATATCCTGGTGCTAAAACAGTAAGAGACCATTTAGGTAAGTATTATGTAGCAACAGCAGATGGTAGAGATATAAATAATTTACAAGTTGGTCAAGCTATAGACAATTATAATTTTGATTTTGAAGATGATTTGTATGGTTTTAATGATGCTTTAAATAAAATAACTACTATACCTCATTCAAAAACAATTAAGGAAGCTTGGTTAACAACAGAGGTAGCTATTAAGTCATATCACGTTGTAAATAGAAATAGTAATAAATTCAGCGACGATAAAGTCATGAAAAAAATGATAAAGGATTTTGAATGATATTAAATTAATACCCTTACTTATAGGAATGAGTTCTTTTTTAATAGCTCATATCTTAACATTTTTTCAATTAAATGGACAGTTTTTATATAAATCCTTCCAAAAACACGAATGGGCAGTAGCAGCTGCAGGAGTTATATTATCATTCTTTTATATATGGGGAACAAAATATACAGTAGAAGCATTTAGTGGTTTATTATGGCCTGGTAGGTTTATTGGTTTTGGAGTTGGAATGATAATTTACGCTATAATGGTAAGTTATTTTTTTAACGAAGGAATTAATGTTAAAACTTTAACAAGTTTAATATTAGCAACAATATTAGTTTGTGTGCAGGTTTTTTGGAAAATGTAATATGTATATGCGATTGACTGATCGATCTTAGGACGATCAACAACAATAAATTTTAGAATTATTAATTAAAAACGTTTACCTATGGGAACATTATTTTTAGAGAGAAACTTCTCACCGCTTGACATTCTAGTCAAAAATTTCTTCCAAGCAGAACAGGAAGAATTCACAACACCAACAAACAGAATTATTAACCACCCAGTAGATATCTACGAAGACAAAACTGGCTTATTTTTTGACATTGCCTGTACTGGCTTAACTAAAAAACAAGTTAAAGTTGACATCGAAGATGATATTTTAAGGGTATCATATACTAAAAAAGATAAAGATGAAGATAAAGATCATCATGTTTATCATTCAGGTATTGCTAAACGAAGCTTTAATTTAGGATGGAAAATCGCTAGACGATTTGACTTAACTAAAATTGAGGGTTCAATGAAGGATGGGTTATTGAAACTATTTATCCCACTTACACCTGAGAGCAAACCAAAAACAGTTTCAATTAAGTAAGTTTTAAAAAAGATCAGTCAATTATCCTCATTAAATAAACAGGTTATGTCCATTTTAATAAATAAGGGTTGGTGCGAGGAGCCAACCCTTTTTTATATTTATAATAAATAAACAAAATGTTTACATTAGGAATACCAAAAACACAATATAGAAGAGCTACACAAGTTTTAGGACATGAGCGTAGTGAACCTATAGAGTATAATGCTGAAAGACAGGATGATGGTTTTTATATATTTAAATTCCCTTTCGCAGACGAATATGATTTTAAAGACATAGTTAAACTTTTAAAACAAAATGGTATTACAACAATAGGTGCAGACGACCAATTAACAGAAAGACAAATTATGAAATTAGTAGATTTAGTACCCTTAGAAGAAATGGATATAAATGATCCTGTTCTAATGAGAATGAGAGCCCAAGCAGCAGCTGATAAACAAGCAGAAAAAGACATAGACAATATTAAAAGAATGGCTCCAAAATCAAACAGAAAATCTCTTACTACACTTAAAAAGTTAGGTGTTCTTAATAAAGAAAGAGAACGACTAATGAGAGATATGGAGCAAGAAGCTGAACCAGAAGGAGGACCAATTGCAGATAAATATGGTGCACAACTTAATAGAATTGATAAAGCAATAGCTAAACTAAAAGGAAGCGAAACTATGACTTACAATCAAGCTATAGCAAAAGAAGGTAGTTGTGGTTATGGTGAAGATGGTAAACCAGGTGATAAACCAGCAGGACCCGATTTAATTAGAAAGGCTATTAGAAAAGAAATTAAATCATTAAATGAAGATAATTCTAATAAAGGGTATCAAGAAGCTAGAAAGTTAATTGACCAACTAAGAGCTAAAACATACAGATCATTTTCTGATGAGGAATTAGATGCGTTTTCAAAAGAAATGGCCTTACATTTTATAGATAATCAAGCAGCTGAAGCAGCTATCATGGTACGTTCTGCAAAAATGAAAGGAGACGATTATAAACCAGGTACAACAGACGAATTACCATTTGAATAGTGAAATTAACTGACATCATAAAAGAGGAACATCCTCATGATTTGCCCCCTGATGATAAAGCATTAGATAAAATTAGGGAGTATGTTAAAGAATCATTACGTAATTGGTTTAAAAAAGAAGATTGGGTACGTATAGATACTCAAGGTAACATTGCAGGTAAATGTGGTACAATGAAGAAAGGTAAAGCTACAACGCGTTGCCTGCCTAGAAAGAAAGCACAGTCACTTACAAAAGCTCAACGTAAAGCTACTGCTAGAAAAAAAGTACGTGGTAGTAAAAAAGGCAAACAATTTGTTAAAAACACTAAAAAAGCAACAGTAAAGTTAAAAAAGAAGTAATGAAAAAGATAGAGTTAAGACGAATAATTAGAGAAGCATTAGAAGACCAAGTTAAACAATGTCCTGCTCCAACTCAAGATTTAGAATTAAACACATCTAATCGTAACAGAGCTATACAAGCTGACTTTATTAAGTATGGTCCTTTAAATTTGTCAGATGAAGGTTATTGGGTAGAATATGCTAAAAAATGGGGACCAACAACATCACCAGAAGAAGCTAAAAACTCAAACTGTAGCAACTGTGTTGCATTTGATATTTCACCTAGAATGGAAGCATGTATGCCTGGAGCCACAGACGAAGATGGTAGATTAGGATATTGTTGGATGCATCACTTTAAATGTCACTCAGCTAGAACATGTTACACATGGGCAGCAGGTGGTCCTATAGATAAAGATGAAGCATCATATGATTGGCAAAAACGTAATTTAAAAGGTGCTTTAAGCACAGAACCTATATAAAAATGAAAAAATTAGAATTAAAAGAAATAATTAAAGAAGCAGTATTTGATGCTATGACAGAAGAATTATGTAAAAAAGGTAAAGCATACATTGCAAAACGTAAAAGAGCTGGCGAAAAATCATCAGCATATTTATCAGGTAGAGCAGTTAAAGTATGTAAGGGTCAAATGCAAGGTGAAAATACTATAGATGAAATTGAAGCAGCAGATAATACTGAGTTTAAAATTAAATTAAAACATTTATTACAAAAGCATGCTACTAACTTAGAAAAAGGATCAGATGATACTGAATTTGAACTTACTTTAAAGCATTTATTGGATAAACATGTTGATAAAGGCGGAGAAAAAAATGATTAAATTAAAAGACATACTAGTAGAATCAGAAGTATCAAAAGAACTTTGGTATCATATTAACAATAATATTTCATTAGAAGAATGTGTATTTAGATATGGTTCACCTAAATATTTTACTTTAATAAACGAAGCTAGATTATTAGCATGTGAAGAAAATATTGATTTTGATAACCAAACAAGAGCATTACTTGAAACTAACTTAGGTAAGTTTGGAACATATAAAGGTGAAGAAGTAGCTTTAGATTTTCCTTTAATTAATCAAGATTTTTTAAATGAATCTAAGAAAAAGAAAAAAGATCCACCAATTGGAAAACCAAAAC
>VMHT01036241.1_pt1 | contig 14440 bp, 17 predicted proteins | sample 4693611 | NCBI WGS metagenome assembly VMHT01 (sample SAMN12280063, study PRJNA550983) | marine metagenome | isolation source: seawater sampled from same location over 5 years 0.02-0.2 micron viral filtrate | place: USA: collected off the coast of southern California halfway between the port... ... | reverse complement strand
TTTGTAAAAATTTTTATAAAAAACCTAAATTTTTTAGAGGAGCTAAATATTCCAAAAACACTAAATATTAAAATTAGTGCACTGGAAAAGTAAAAAAGAATTAAAAATCTAATCTTCATATTTTTTAATGAACACTATCCTAGAAATTACATATTTAATATATTCAGAAAATAATTTTTCTAGAGGAATAATATCTTGTTTGTAATCAATTGGGTAGGCCTGGATATTAAGATTAGTGATTTGCTGAAAAAGAAACAAAGATCTTTGCATGTGCAGATCGGTAGTTACAAGAATAATTGACTTAATATTATTGTTTTTAGCCCAATGCCTAGTCTCAACAGCATTTTGATAAGTATTCTCAGCTTTATAGCCAAACTCTACGCAACATTCGACAATACTTTCTTCGAACCCTAAAATTTTTTGTAATACTTCTTTTGATCCTCCGACACCAGTTATAAACATTTTCTCGTAATTTGTATCACCGATTAAATGGTAACCCTTTTCTATTCTCTTTCCACGATCACCAGTTAAAACTATTACAGCATCACTTGAAACTAAATTTAAAGGAGTCTCAGGGATGGAATTTTTAAATTTAATTAAACCTAATATTAATGAGACAATGATAATTAATATAAAAAAATTAATTCTTTTAAAAAAAATAACCAAAACTACATGATTTCATTTTTACATAAATCTTCCAAAGTATCACGAGATCTAATAACTCGGTGCTCATTTTTATTAAATAATATTTCTAATGGCCTGGGCCTACTATTATAGGTTGATGACATAGAAGAGCCATAAGCACCCACATTTTTAAAAACTAAAAAATCATTTTTTATAATTTTTGGTAATAACGCATCTCTTATAAAAAAATCAGATGACTCGCAAACTCCACCAGCAATATCATACTCAAATTTCTCCTCATTATTGTTTGCGTGTAATAATTCAACTATTGGTTCTATCCCATAAAGTGTAGATCTAATATATTCAGACATAGAACTATCAAGTAAAATTATTTTTTTGGAACCAGATTGTTTTATATAATTAACTCTTGATACTAAGAAACCAGAATTTGCGACTAAAAACCTTCCAGGTTCAAATATAATATCATATTGTTTATTTTTTAAAATCAAATTGAGTTCTAATAGCCAGAGATCAAAATCTAATCCTTTACTTTTTTGATCCAGAACTGGAAACCCACCTCCAAAATCTAAATATTGTATTTTGAAGCCTTTTTGATTGAGTTCATCAGCTAAATTTATGATTGATTTGTAGGATTCAATAAACTTTTTATAGTCAACTATTTGACTTCCTATATGAACAGATAAAGTTTTAAGTTTAGTATTTTCTAATTTTTGGATGTCATCAAAATTTATTTGATCGATTTGAATTCCAAACTTGTCTCCAGATTTACCTGTACTAATTTTAGATAGTGTATTGGGGTCAATACCAGGATTAATTCTAATTCCAATATCAGTAACAAGTCCCTTTTCTTTAGAGTAATCATTAATAAGGTTAAGTTCATCAATGTTTTCAATATTAATACTTTTAATTTTTTGTGTAATGGCGTATTTAATGTCAAAATCATTCTTGCTAGATCCATTGAGCATGATTTCTGAAGGTTTAATTCCAGATCTTAAAGCTTTATAAAGTTCACCTGAAGAAACAACAACTGCCCCAAGCCCTTTCTGTTTCAATAAATTTATAATTGCAAGGTTAGGATTTGCTTTAATCGCAAAATAAAAATTATGCTTAAATTCAAGATTGAGACTATTTAAGAAGCTAACCTTTTCATTAATAATTGCATTATCATAACAATAAAATGGGGTTTGATGCTCTTTAATTAATTCCTTTATCATAATATATTTATTCTACTCTTTTTCTGGTGGATAAGTATATTCTGAATTATCAATTGTTCCTTCTGGTAATCTATTATTTTTATAATTTCCACAGGATGCAAGAGTGATTATAATTAAAATTAAAATAGTTTTTTTAAAAGTAATCATTATTTTTTAACAAATTTTTCAGCTTTTTTAATTGCTTGAGCTACTTTTGAAGGATTTGTGCTCATTATGGTTTTTTTTCTTGTGATACTATTTTTTATGTCAATATATTTGAATATGCCTTGATCAATTTTTTTATTAAATTTTTGAAAATCTTGTAAGGTCAGTTGACTCATATTTTTTTTGTTTGTTTGAGCATAACTAACAATTGATGCAATAATTTTATAGGAGTCTCTAAAGGTGATTTTTTTTTCTAAAACTAGATAGTCAGCTAAATCTGTAGCTGAGGCAAAATTATCTTCACAAATTTTATAACCATTTACTGTATTAAATTTTGACTCCTTGATTATTTCACTTAATACTTCAATACATAAGATTAAATCATCATAGCTATCAAAAATTATTTTTTTATCTTCTTGAAAGTCTTTAAAGTAAGTTAAAGGTAAATTTGCAAGTACATTAAGAAGACTGGAGCTTTGATTTCTTATAATATTAGATTTACCACGAATGAGTTCAAGTGAATCGGGATTCCTTTTTTGTGGCATAATGGAGCTTCCAGTTGAGTAGTTTTTACTAATTTCAAATAAGTTAAATATACTACTAGACCAAAGTATTAATTCTGAAGACATTTTGCCAAGATGTAAGCTTACCATTGCCAATGATTGAAGGAAATATACACAAAAATCACGGTCACTAACTGCGTCCAAGGAGTTATTTTTTGACTCATTAAAACCTAATTCTTTATTTAAAAGTCTTGTATCTAATTTGTAGTTACTGCCAGCTAAAGCCGCACTTCCTAATGGGTTTTCATTTGTCATTTGTTCTACAAATTCTAAATGAGATAAATCTCTTTTAAACATCTCGTAGTAAGCCATAAGGTGATGTGCAAGCGTTACAGGTTGAGCTACTTGTAAATGTGTAAATCCTGGAATGATATTTGTTTGATTGATTTTTGCCTGATTTAAAATGTCTTTCATTAAAAATTTGATTTGCTTCTTTAAGTTTTTACAGCTTTTTAATACCCATAATCTTGTATCTGTAGCAACCTGATCATTTCTCGATCTGCCAGTATGAATCTTAGAAGCGGTGTTACCTATAATGGAGTGAAGTAGGGACTCAATATTCATATGGATATCTTCATTTGCTCTACTAAATTTAATTTTTTTATTCGTGTGAAGATTTACTAATTTATCTAGGCCTTTGTTAATCTTAATCAACTCTTGATTTGATATAATTTTTAACTTCTCTAAAGCTAAAGCATGAGCTCTTGTAACTGAAATATCTTCTGAAAATAGTCTTGAATCAATGTCAATCGAAGTGTTAATAGAGTCCATCAACTTAGAAGTTTTCTTATTTATACTTGTTGATAGTATTTTTTTTCTTTTTAAAACCATTGCGCTTTATCTTATCTAGATAGATAAATAATAGCTGCGAAAACTATTACAGCAACTCCTTGAAATAAGACGCGCATTCTCATTAATTTATTGCTATACTTTTTATTAAAATTACCGTTTTTAGCCATCGCTATTACACCAATGAGTACAACTAATAGAGCCACAAACATACATACAATCAAAACCAAGGGTAAAAATTTATCTACAAACATATATGGAACATATCAAAAAATCTTTAAATGTCGAATAATTGCTCAATCTAATAAAAAATATGAATAAAGTTGTTTTATTTCTTCACGGCTATGGTGCTAACGGAAACGATTTAATTGGCTTAAAAGACCATATTGATAATCCTAATAATTCTATTTTATTTGAATCTCCCAATGCTCCAGAATCATGTCCCCTGAATTACTTTGGATACCAATGGTTTGAGTTAGCTGAAAGAACGCCTGAAGAAATATATTTAGGTTTAAAAAAGTCATACAAGTACTTAGAAAAAATTTTAGAAGATATAATTAAAAAACATAATACTAGTTACGAAAATATTGTTCTAATTGGTTTTTCTCAAGGGGCAATGTTATCGGCTTACTATGGCTTAACCTCTGATGTCAAAATGGGTGGTGTTATCTCTTTATCGGGCGCTCTGCCACAAGATATTCTTAATGAAATTCCTGTGATTAATACCAAACAAAAATTTTCTATATTTCATGGAAAATCAGACTCGGTAGTTCCTTTCCACAGATCTCAAGAATTACATGACTTCTTACTTTTAAAGAAAATTAAAAGTAATTTAATTTTAGAAGATAATTGTGACCATGGTATAAGTATGCAAGCAATTGAAGAAATGAAAAACAAAGTCAATGAGTGGCTTTCATAATTTATTAACAATAATACTTTTAAAATATGGTATTATGTAAATAATGGTCGATTCGAATAATTGCCCCTCTCTTGTTTTAAATGCTGATTATCGGCCTCTGAGTTATTTCCCATTATCAATATGGAGTTGGAAGGATTCAGTAAAAGCTGTTTTTCTTGATAGGGTTAATATAGTTAACGAATATGATCATTACGTAAAATCTCCTAGTTTTAAAATGAAAATTCCTAGTGTAATTTCTTTAAAAGATTATGTACCTCATAGTCATAAGCCTGCATTTACAAGATTTAATGTTTTTCTCAGAGATGACTTTACTTGCCAGTACTGCCATAAAAAATTTCAAACAAGAGAGCTTACTTTTGATCATCTTATTCCTAGATCTAAAGGCGGAATAACAAATTGGGAAAATGTTGTAACATCTTGCTCTCTTTGTAATTGGACAAAAGGCAGTAAGCCTCTTAAAGCTATTGGTTTTAAGTTACTTAGAGTTCCTCAAGAGCCATCCCAATATTCCTTAAGATTAAAAAGTAAAAATTTTCCATCAAATTATCTTCATGAAAGTTGGAGAGATTATTTGTATTGGGACAGTGTATTAGAAAAAAATTAATATTTTTTTGTTACTTTAATAGCCAAATAACAAGCCTGCTTAATTGCTTTACTTAAAAACACAAATCCAGGAGTCATTTCAGCCTCATGGTTTACACCAGTATCATGATGTTCTAATTCATCTTCTCTAAACTGCTTCACAGTCTTTAAAAGCTTTGGATTAATTTTATTTTTTGTCAAAATCTCAACTTGTTCTTCGTAATGTCTGCCGATGACTTCTTCAACGGCTACTGTACAAGCCATAGCAGCTTTTTCTCCTAGTAGCGCAGTTCCTAGCCCTAGAAGATACCCAGCTTTATTCCAAAGAGGAAAAAGGCTAGTAGGTCTAACTTCCATATCCACAATCAATTCATCAAAAGTAGATTTATGCACCTCTTCCTGCTCAGCCATTTCTAAAATTTTTTTCCAGATTGCTGAATTTTTTTTAAAAACTGCCATCTGTCCTCGATAAATTTGAGTTGCTCCGTGCTCACCAGCATGGTCAACTCTTATTATTTCCTCAAGGATTTTTTTTTCTTCAGATGATAATTTTTTTTTATTTTTTTTTGAATACATTTTTAAATATCAATATCAGAAAAATTAAAGATGCAAAAGCATTATAAGTAGATAAATGTAGACCAAAAAATTTCTTGTTGGCGTTTTCACAATCAATAATTAGTGTATTATTCTGTAAAGCATTTTTAAGATCATTGAGATCACTAGGTAACTTTACAGCACTTTCACAACCTGAAGTATTTATTATTCCTAAAGATAGTAACGAATGTTCTATTGCAAAATATAATTCACCCAAAAGACATAAGGATATTAAAGCCATTATTATTTTATTAGATGGTCTAAATATCAATTGAATTGTAAAAATAATTATAATCAATAGGTATGGAATTCTTTGATAAGTGCAAAGTCTGCAAGGTAGTAATCCAAAAACATATTCTAAGATTAAAGCAAAACACAAAGCTGTTATTGAATATATAAGGATTAATTTATTAGTGTTATTTTCCATAATTTTAGTTTAAAAAATATTTTACTATAATCACCATCATAACCAAGAGTATAGGAATAACTAAAAAAATTGAGAATTTATATTTTTTTAACAATATTATTCCTCTATCCCCTAATAAATGAATAGCAATACCAATCAATAAAAATCTTAACCCTCTTGCAAAAAAAGAGCTTATAAGAAATAAAAATAAATCAAATTTCAAAAATCCACTTGTTACAGTTATAATTTTAAAAGGAATAGGGGTAAAGCCGCCTATAATGACTGAGTACACCCCCCATTTATTATAAAAATTTATGAAGTGCTGGATCTTACTTTGATCAAATAAATGATTTATTGTGTCGTATAAAAAATATCCTAATGCGTATGCAACTAAACCACCCAGAACTGAAAAAAAAGTGCAATTAATAACGGAAAAAAAAATTTTATTTCTATTATAGTAGCATATTGGTATTAGTAATAAGTCAGGTGGTAAAGGAAAAAAAATACTTTCTATGAAAGATATAATTGATAAAACAAATTGGGAATATTTTGATTGAGATTTATTTTTAAGAAATGTTTTTAATCTATTTAACAAGTTAAGTATTATTTATACTAAATAATACCAAAGATAAGCAACTATAATAGCTGGAACAGCACTATAAAGAGTAGCTAGTATTGCCACCCTGGCTGAAATTGCTAAAGCAGGAAATAGAGCATCGCCATCATTTGAAATGGAATTACCTATTTGTGCAGCCATTGGTATCTGACCGCTCACAAACATAGAGGTGATCATAATTTGCGGTCCACAACCAGGAATGAATCCAATAAGAATGGCCATTAAAGGAATAAATGGTCCAAAAAATAATAAATATTCAAACATTCTCCCCTGTGTGAACAAATTGATTAATTCAAAACATAAAAAAGCTGTTATGACCCAAACAGAAACAAAGCAAGTTGTGTCAACCGTCTTTCTTAGTGAATTTTCATGAACTGCAGCCATTTGAATATCTGTAAGTGGATTGAAAACCCACATAATCAAGCATGACATGGAGGCTGTAAAAGCAAATATTCCGATAAGATCATAACCAAATAATGGTATTTCAAAACTTAAATTAAAGGCATTTATTAATCCCAAAATCACGGCTGGTATAAGAAGGTACAGCCAAATTTTATAAAAAATAGTTGGTATTTTATTAGTTGGTAAAATGATACTAGAATTTTTCTTGGGAATTATGGAAGGAGCTATTTTATCTGAAAAGGGAAGAGAAATATAACCTGTAACTATTCCAATAATTAAAGTAATAGGTAAAATTATTAAAGCGGCTTGGGGTTTAGAAGCGATTAAAATAAAAGCTGCATCACCCATCGTGCTTATAAGAGTGGCAAGAACCGAGCTAAATGAAACGATACCTCGTGTATACATACTCATAACCATAATAGCTCCACCACAACCTGGGATAACACCTAATAATGCACAGATTGGAATTTCTAATTTTGAGTTTTTCTTAATATATTCAAGAATATTAAAATTTTTCTTTTCTAAAGTATAAAAAACTAGAAGGGTAGCGCCTACAAAAGAAGTGACTGCGATATATGCATCTTGAGAAGAAGAAATTAATAACTCTCTTGTTTCTTCGAGAGCGAAAATAATAACAAATACTAACAAAATGATAAGTTTAGATATCCGGAAATATTCTAATCTTTTTTGAAATGATAATAGTAATTCAGTCATTGTTTAGCCTAAGCTAAACTTTATAGACCCATCTAATAAATGTAAAGTACTTTTTATTATCCGTATTTAGTAATATATTCATATTCATATGGCTAATCCAAGATACAGAAGTCCTAATCAATATTCTAAAATCAGGACTCAAAATAAAAATGAAATGCTAGAAGATTATGTTGAAACTATTAGTGAATTAATAATATTAAAAGGAGAAGCACGTAATGCTGATTTAGCAAAACATTTTGGTGTCTCTCAAGCAACTATTAATAAAAATATTAAAAGATTAGTTGCTTTAAATTTAGTAAAAACCGAGCCGTATAGATCTATATTTTTAACTGATGAGGGGCAAAATTTGGCAAATTCTTCGAAATCTAAACATGAAATCGTTTTAAATTTTTTAATTAAGCTTGGTGTTTCAAATAAAGTTGCCGAAGAAGATAGTGAAGGGATAGAGCATCACGTTAGTCCTGAAACATTAAGTTTTATGAAAAAATTTATCCAAAATAAATAAATAATAATTTAAAGTAAGTTCATAATAAGCTTATGAATAAAAAATCCAGCTACTATCAATAAAAATCCAATAAGATAAATAACCCAAAAATTTAAGTTTAATTGTTTATTTAGAAAAAAAGGAATAAAGAATAAATAAGAAATTGGCACACCTATCGCTATACTTTTTGCAAATGTAATACTTGTTTCAATATTTTTATGTTCAGCATATGAAAATGCTAAAACTATTATACTTGTTAGTGGGAGAGCTATAATAAAACCAGCTAATTCTGGTTTTTTACCCGAAAGCCAGCTAGCCAGAGCTATTATTAATCCTGCCATCACAATTTTTAATAAAAATAACACATTTTAATATTAGCATGTATTGGAATTAAAATTTAATTAATTTCTAATTTTTTTAGTAATTTTTTTTTCTAAAATATTATCTATTAAAAATACAGCAATTGTTAAAAAAATAATAATAGTAATAGCATGAAGAGAGCCTAATTCTACCGACTCACTCGAAGAGTATTGAAATAATTCTGTAGCTAAAGTATCAAAGTTAAAAGGTCTGAGAAGCAGAGTTATAGGCAGTTCTTTCATTGTATCTACCATGACTAAAAATATCCCAGCAATAATACTCATATTAATTTGTGGCAAGATAACTCTGAAGTATGTCGTTGAATATCTTCTACCCATCAATCGTGAAGCATCATCAATTGATTTCGAAATTTTCTCTAATCCTGAGTCAATACTGTTATTTGATAGAGATATGAGTCTTATGCTTAACGCCAATACTAACCCTATTATTGTTGAACTGATTACTATTCTGTCAAACGAGAGTAGGACTAATAATTTATCTACATTAATCATAAAGTAAATAACCCCTAAGGCCACCACCACACCTGGAACAGCATACCCAGTATTAATTATTTTTTTCAAATATAAAAAAAATTTCTTTTTTGAAAATCTACCTGAAAAATTAAATAAAATAGATAATGCTCCACAAAAAACAGCAACAATTAATCCAATCATCAAAGTATTAAATAAACTTTGGAAAAAATTCTCATAATTTATTTTATGAATATTATTTATAAACATATAAATCGTAAATAAAACAGGTATGAAATAACCTAGAGTTATAGGTATGAGACTAATATAAAAAGCTAAATTACTTTTAGTTTTTGAAAGTTTATATCTTGTCCAACTTAAAAATTCATAATTAGAATTGTGAAAATTTTTCTGACCTCTAATTTTCTGTTCTGTGATATATAATAAAATCATCATTATTATGACTACAAAAGATAAGAAAAATGCTGCATTCAAATTATTTAAAATTGAAATATAATTATAAATACCTAAAGATAAGGTATTAAGTCCAAAGAAAGAAGCTACTCCAAAATCATTTATTGTTTCCATTAGTGCTAACGCTAGTCCAGCTATTATGCCCGGTGCGGACATAGGAATGCCTATTCTAAAAAAGCATTCATAAGGGGATTTACCAATTGTTCTGCCTGCCTCAATATATCTTGCTGATAAATTGATAATGGAAATTCTTGTTAGAAGATAAACGTACGGAAATAGAGATAAGCCTAGTATAATAGAACCAAAAAAATAATTCCTAATAGATATTCCAATAAAATCAATACCCATATAACTTAAAAATTGTGAGATAAAACCAGATGGCTCTAAAATTTCTGCGTATGTGTAAGCGGAAATATAGCCTGGTACGGCAAGAGGTAAAATAGCTAGAATTTGTATCAATCTTCTTCCTTTAAATTCTGTCATTGTTGTCATCCATGCAAGGGGAACACTAATCGCAAGTACTAAAAAAGTAACAAAGATAATAATAATTAAAGTCCCTGATAAATATCTAGATAAATAAACATTTTCTTCGAGTGTAAATGCAGAAATAAGACCTTTTGAAAATATCATTACAATTGGAGTTAAAAAAATAAAAGCTACCGTAAAATTAATTAAATATTTAATACTAAAATATTTCATATTATTATTAAAAATATACAACTCACTAAAGCTATTGCCATAAGTTTATTAAACAAAATAATTTTTTTTTGATCATGAATAATTTTTTTTAGACTATGACCAATTAAGGCCCAAGTTATCCCACTTGTAATGGTAGAAAATGCAAAGCAGATGAAAATCAAAATAAACTCTAATTGATATGTAAATGTACCTTGAAGAAAAAGAGAGGCAGCAGTAATTTGGACCATTACCCCTTTAGGATTAATTATTTGAAGAAAATATACTTGAAAAAAAGTAATAGGTTTATATTTTTCTGAGTCGGTAAAACTTTTAGAATTAAATATTTTATAAGCAAGATAAAGTAAAAAAAGAGATGATAAAATTTTTATTACCCAAAACAAACTTGGATAAATAAGAAAAATTTTTCCAAGACCAAACAAACAGATTGTAAGCATTGATAAAAATCCAAAGAAAATTCCAAAAATTTGAGGAATAGTCTTATAGAAACCATATTTAATAGCTGTAGTTGATAAGATGATATTATTTGGTCCAGGCGTAAATGCTGTTACATTTGCAAAAATAAAGATGGGTAATATGTAATAAAAGTAATCCAAAGCAATCAGATATTAGACTTATTTGAGAATAATAAAATAGGAGTAAAAGGCCTCACTAATAGGGAATAAATAGTATTTTTGAATATAAATATATATAAATCATTATGACTAAATTATGGCGCTGTGGCGGAATGGTAGACGCGCCGGACTCAAAATCCGGTGAGGGTAACTTTGTGAGAGTTCGAGTCTCTCCAGCGCTACCAAATAAAAAAAAATAATGGAAAAAAAAGAATTTAAAAATAACTTATCTAAATTTGCTACTGGAATTACAATAGTCACACTAGGAAATAGTAAAAAAGGTTTTTATGGCTGTACTATGAATTCTTTCACAAGTCTTTCTCTTAATCCTGCACAAATTTTGTTTTGTGTTGATTTTAGAAATAGTTTTATCAAAGAATTTAAAAAAGGTGTGCTTGTGAATATAAACATTTTGTCAGATAAACAGAAAGAGTTATCTAATAAATTTTCCTCTAATCCTGAATTAAGATGGAAAGATACAAAATTTAAAACTTCAGAAAGTGATTTACCTTATTTTATAAATTCATTAGTTGTAATGGAATGTGTAATTGAAAAAAAAATACTTTCAGGAGATCATTGGGTTGTAATCTGTAATTCAAGAAAAATTATAAGTAAAAAAAAAGGTAAACCATTAGTTTATTTCGATAGCAAATACCTACAACTATAAAAAATATGAAGTATGTTTATTCTAAAGTTAATGATTTAAATATTTCTCAACCTTTGGCAGTATCCATTGGTAATTTTGATGGATTACATATAGGTCATCAAAACTTATTGCAAAATTTAGTTGCCATCTCTAAAAATAAAAAATTTTTATCTTGTTTAGTCAGTTTCAATCCTCATCCAATATCCTATTTCAAAAAAGATAAAAATTTCTTAATTGATCTAGAGCAGACTAAAATTGAACTTTTAGAAAAAATAGGTCTAGATTTCTATGTATCAATTATTTTTGATAAGACTATTGCCAACCTCACAAGCAATGAATTCGAAAATACAGTTTTATCCAAATGCCTAAATACAAAACTCATACTTTCAGGTTTAGACTTCAAATATGGCAGTGGGAGATCAGGAAATATCACCACATTAAAAAATTTTTCAGATAAAAATAATATTGATTTCAATACTGCAGAGGTAGTATTAGATAAAAAATTATCAAACAAAATTTCTTCTTCTACCATTAGAGGAATGATTAGGGAGGGAGATGTCAAGTCTGCATCTCAAATGCTTGGTAGAGAATTTGAAGTACGAGGAACGATTATTCAAGGTGACCAAAGAGGCAGAACAATCGGAGTTCCAACAGCAAATATTAAATATAATGATTTACAAGTCGAATTAAAAAAAGGCGTTTATGCAGTTAATGTCACTTATAATAATAAAAAATATAGAGCAATTGCGAATTATGGCATTAGGCCAACTTTTAATAAAATCACACCTTTGCTTGAAGTACATATATTAGACTTTAATCAGGATATCTATAATCAGGAAATTACAGTCTCATTTAATCAGATGATTAGGGAAGAATTTAAATTTGATGGGATAGAACAGTTGTTAAAACAAATAAAAACAGATATCTCTATGGCTAGAGAGATTTTAAATCATGGAAATTAAAGATTCAATATTACTTCCTAAAACTGAGTTTTCAATGAAGGCTAATTTGCCTGAGAAAGAACCAAAAATACTTGATAAATGGTATAAAGATAATTTATACGGCAAGTTGAGAAAGAGCTCAAAAGATAAAGAAAAATTTATACTTCATGATGGCCCCCCTTACGCTAATGGACATCTCCATATGGGTCATGCCTTAAACAAAATTTTAAAAGATGTCATTATTAAATATCAACAAATTTCAAACAAGAATTCTATCTATGTTCCTGGATGGGATTGCCATGGTTTACCAATTGAGTGGAAGATAGAAGAACAGTATCGAAAAAAAAAACTTAATAAAGATGATGTTCCTGTCCTAGAATTTAGAAAACAATGTAGAGATTTTGCTCAAGAGTGGATAGAAGTACAAAGAAAAGAGTTCAAAAGACTTGGAGTGATCGGTGATTGGGATAATCCATACACTACCATGCACTATAATTCAGAAGCTCAAATTGTAAGAGAGCTTGGAAAATTTTTAGAAAATGGAGGCTTATATAAAGGGAATCGCCCAGTCTTATGGTCTGTAGTAGAAAAAACTGCTTTGGCTGATGCGGAAGTAGAATACCAAGAACATAAATCAACAACTATTTATGCAAAATTTCCAATAGCAAAAACTAATTTAGATAAATTGAATAACCACGCAATTGTCATTTGGACTACAACCCCATGGACTATTCCAGGAAATCGAGCCTTAGCTGTTCATAATGAAATTAAATATGTTTCATTAAATATTCGTCGCGAAAATTCGAATGAAGATATTATAATAGCTGAAGGGCTAGTTGATAATTTTCTTAAGGAAAATAAAATATTAGAGTCCAATGTTAATTTCTCTTTAACGGGTAATGAATTATTAAATACATCTTGTTACCACACACTTTTTAAATCAGGTTATGATTTTATAGTCCCCATACTCCATGGAGACTTTGTAACTACTGAACAAGGTACTGGTATTGTTCATATTTGTCCTGTTCACGGCATGGATGACTTTATTTTAGGAAAACAGCATAACTTAGAATTACCTATGACCATTGACGAGGGAGGTATTTATTATGAACATATACCTGTATTTGCAGGAAAACATATATTCAAAGTAGATCCTGAAGTTTGTGATGAGATTGAAAAATGTAATAATCTAATCTCTAAAGGCCAGCTTATTCATAGCTATCCCCATTCTTGGCGATCAAAAGCACCTCTAGTATATAAGAATACATCACAGTGGTTTATATCCATGGAAACAAATGATTTAAGAAAAAAAGCTTTAAAAGCAATTAATGAAACAAATTTTTTCCCTCAACAAGGTCAAAATAGATTGAAAAAAATGATTGAGGATCGACCTGATTGGTGTGTATCTAGACAAAGAGTCTGGGGAGTACCACTGCCAATATTTGTTAATAAAAAATCAGGAGAGCCTTTGAGAGACCCTAAGGTGATTGAAAGAATTGCTAAAATTTATGAAGCTGAAGGTGGTGACGCTTGGTTTAATTCTGAGCCATCAAGGTTTTTAAATCCTGATTATAATGAGTCAGATTTTGAGCAGGTTAAAGACGTTGTAGAAGTTTGGTTTGATAGTGGATCAACTAATGCTTATGTGTTAGAGGGCAGAGAAGACTTGCAGTCACCAGCAACAATGTATTTGGAGGGATCTGATCAGTTCAGGGGCTTCTTTCATTCATCTCTTCTTGAATCATGCGGCACAAGAGGAAAAGCTCCTTTTGAGACAGTTCTATCTCATGGATTTGTTGTTGATGGCAAAGGAAGAAAAATGTCTAAATCAATTGGAAATGTTATCTCTCCCGATGAAATTATTAATAAGTATGGGGCTGATATATTAAGAGTTTGGGTTATTGCTTCTGATTACTCGGAAGATGTCAGATTGGATAATACAATTTTGAATTATCAAATAGACTCTTATAGAAAAATTAGAAATACATTTAGGTTTTTATTGGGTAACTTAAATAATTTTAATTTATCTCAAATTGTTCCCTTTGCTGAAATGCCTGAATTAGAACAATTCATGCTGTCCAGACTTTCAAAAATGCATATTGAATTAAAAAAGAATATGCAAGAACATGACTATCACTCTATTTATGTAAAATTATTAAATTTTTGT
>VMHT01123056.1_pt1 | contig 14441 bp, 15 predicted proteins | sample 4693611 | NCBI WGS metagenome assembly VMHT01 (sample SAMN12280063, study PRJNA550983) | marine metagenome | isolation source: seawater sampled from same location over 5 years 0.02-0.2 micron viral filtrate | place: USA: collected off the coast of southern California halfway between the port... ... | reverse complement strand
TTTTAACTCTTCAGTCATTTTTTTGTTATTTACGTTAATATTTAATTTATTATGTATTTGTTCAGTAGTAATGTTTTTGAATTTAGAAACATCATACTTAGCTGCTACTTTAATAGAATCAGATATAGAATCTATAAACCCAAGTTCATATGCTTCTTGAGCATTTAACCAAGTTTCTTCATCCATCATATCAGTAATTCTATCTAACGACAATCTTGTTTTTCTTTTGTAAATACTAGCAATTTCACCACTAATTTTTTCCAAAACTGATGCAGTCTTTCTCATGTCTTCTGCTTCACCCATTGCACCACCCCAAGCATTGTGTATCATAAAAAGAGAATTTTCTGCCATAACTACCTCATCAGCAGCTAAAGCTATAACACTACCCATACTTGCAGCTATACCTTCAATATATGCAGTAGTTTTTGCTTCTCTCTTTTTTATTATGTTGTACATAGCCATCCCATCAAACACATCACCACCTATACAGTTGATTCGTAAATTAACAGGAGTATCTTTGTACTCTTTCATCTCTGAAATAAAATCTTGTGCAGTAATACCATACGCACCAATCTCATTAAAGATGTAAACTTCAGCAACAGCATCTGATGCTTTGCCTTGTATATTATACCATTTGTTATTCATAGATGCAAAATTAGACTCTAATAGATTGATAATCTACCTAATTTGTGGAAAAAACTTTTAGTAAGATATATTTTCAGATGCTCTTGATTTTTTTCTGTATTTATATACTATGTTTTGTGCTTGACTTTCGCTTATTTTGTACTTATGTGATAAGTCCATAAATGTGTGTGTTCTGTTACCTTTATTGTAAACTAACCTTCTGTCAAAGTCTGCTATTATCATATAGTTCCTTAATCTTTTAGGTTCTACCATACCTCTTTCTACTAAATGTTTTAGTATGTCTTTTTTTGTAGCAGTTTCACCGAACCTTTTAGAAATTTCTATCTCTAATAATTCTAAGTAATCACATACTACATCTACCTTATTTTGTCTTTTTGACATTCTTTTTAGGTTTTGGTTTCGCCCATTCCTCACACATTGTGTTCCAGAACTTTACAACAGCATTTCTACACGAAGAACAATTAATATCTTGCTTATGTGCAGGAAAATATTTATGCCAAAAACTATACATATTATTCAAACTATCTACTTTGTGTCTGCTAAAATTAGCATTGTAAATTCTGTTTTCTTCAACAGATTTTTTTATAAGCTCCCTGTCTGTCTTTGCAACAGTTTTAGCTATTTCTTGTATATTCATATTGTTGTTTTGATTACCACTTACCTATAGGACACTTGCCATACCAATCAGTTTGTAATGATGTCTTTGCATCTAAGAAACAAGTGCATTTACCACATCTTGAACCTATATTTATAATTGGTCTTTTAAGCATCAAAAAGTTTCTGTAAAAAGTACATTTTTTACAAATAGCTAATCTTTCTAACTTAGTTTTTTTATCAACAAACATATGTTAAATTTTAAAATGTTGCTTCAGCTTCTATCACAGACACAGTATTTTGTACTTGTGATATATCTGATTCTACTACGACTACTTTACTTCCTTGTCCAATTGCTCCCATCATACCTGCTTGACTTGTTGCATTAAACTGTGATTGTGCAAATGAAGGCATATTCATTAAGCCACCATCAGCAAACTTTACTCCACCACCTGCTGCGTTCATTGCAGATAGTTGGTTTCTAAACATAGCTGTACTACGTTTATTTATAACTGCTTCACCTCCTTCTAACTCTACTACTCTACCACCTACTGCAAACTTTTCACCTCCTTGTGCATGAGATTTACCATGTACCATACCTCCATGTGCAAACTTGTCTGATGATAAAGATTTTATATTTGCAATTAAAGATAACAATGTAGCTAAAGTAGATGCCATTGCAACTATATTTGCAGGAAAAGGTAATTTAGCTTGTTCAGACACACCTAATGTCATATTAGCTAATGTTTCTAAATTTTTAGCCACAGCAGCAGCTTGAGAAACTTTTATTCCTAATCTTTTTATACCAATTAATTCTTCTTCTTGTTCTCCAACCATAATAAGCTGCTTTCCTATATCTTCCATATCAGATATTTGCTGACTTCTTGATTTTTCTTCTTGATTAGCTACAGTAATAATTCTTTTAAGTTCACTATCTAAAATTGCAGCATTTATGTCGGCAGTTTCTTTACCATAATGTTGATATAAACCTAACATATTAGCTAAGTGTGCTTGTTCTTTTTCAAAAGCTAAAGCATCAAACTCATCTTGTGATATTTGCTCGTTAATTTGTTGTTGCTTTAATGCATTTAACTCTTCTGTTAAATTAGTTTCTAACTGTTGTTTTTTATCTTGAAATGCTTTTTCATCTGCAGCAGCTTCTTCTTTTCTTTTTCTTTCTGCTTCTGCTGCTTTTGCTCTTCTTTCTTTTTCTTTTCTTATAGCTTCTTCGATTTCTTGCAGCTTTAGTCTTTCTCCCTCTACTTTATTTAATCTTTCTATTTCTTCTTTTAGTAATTTTATTGCTAACTCTGTAGCTGCAACCTCTCTTTGTCTTTTTTGTTCTTGTTCTTCGTTAGCAAAAGCTAATTTTTGTCTTTCTTTGTTTTCTTCTTTTAACTGATTAATTCTGAACTGCAATTGGTCTACTAAAGTAGTTTCAATTTCGTGTAATTCTTTTAAATCTTTTTGCTGTGTTTTAGCAATATTTTGTTGTTCTTGAAATATATCTACTGACCTTTGTTCAGCATCTTTCATATTGTCTGTAAATCTATTTATCAATATTGCAAAACCACCAATAATTGTTCTAAGAGTTTCGTTTATATTATTACCCCCTTCCATTACAGCAATAATAAAACCTTGCCATGCTGACTTAGCTTTTAAAATATCCCCCTGTAAAGTGTCAGCCATAATATCTGCCATTTCTTTAGCAGAACCATTAGCATTGTCAAAAGCATCTGTTAGTTCTTGTATGTTTTCTACTCCATTTACCATAGTTGCAAAAGCTGCTACTTGTCTTAAATCAACAAGCTCCATCATTTCTGCATTTGTTAATGATTCACTATTTAGCTTTACAAGTGCTTTTTCTAAATCTTCTGAACTGTTTACTGTAAAACCTAAATGCTTAGATAAGTCAGATGTAGGGTCTGCCATTTTTAAGAATATATTTCTTAAAGATGTACCTGCAATGGATGCTTCTATACCTGCATCTGTTAACGTACCCATAACTGCAGTTGTAGCTTCTAAAGATATATTTGCAGCAGCAGCAATAGGAGATACTTTTGTCATAGAAGTTTGGAACTTTTCTATATCAAGTGCCGAGCTAGTAAATGCTTTTGCCATTACATCAACAACCCTAGCAGTTTCACTAGCATCTAAAGAAAAACCTCTAACAGCAGCTCCTGCTACAATAGCTGCTCTACCCAAATCTGATTGTGTTGCAGTAGCAAGTAATAATGTTGCTTCTTGTGCATCTAATATTTCTTGTGTAGAAAAACCTAGCTTACCAAAGTTAACTTGTAATTCTGCCACTTGTGCTGCAGTAAAGAATGTTGTTCTACCAAGTTGTTGTGCAGTTGCACTAAGTTTTTTAAAGTCTTTTTCTGTTGAACCAGTAATCGCTTTTACCTTTGCCATTTCAAACTCAAACTTGGTAAAAGTTTTAATCATATCACTAGCAACCCTGTTAATTTGTCTAAATGCTGCAATAGCAGCAAAGACACCTGTAACCATTTTGCTAAAACCTAATGTAGTGCTTTTAGTTTTTTTATTTAACTTGTCTAATTGTTTATCGCCTTGTACAACTACCTGTACTACTATTTTTTCTGTATTTGTCGCCATAATATTTTAACTTATTTCTGCTGTTGGTTTTATCTTTTTAAATTCTTTTCTCATCATTTCTGCTACATCTTTACCAATAGCAGGTGCTAATTCATTTGCTACTCTTTCTGATTCTTCTGATGCTACTATACCTGCAAAGTTTTTTCTTGTTAATGTGTTACCTTTTTGCCAATAAACATATGGTTTACCATAATTACCTTTTTTTAATTTTCTATATATAGCACCTGCAAATCTTTTGTTTAAACCTTTTGTGTTCATCCATCTAATTATATTTTGTCTGTTTACCGAAAAGGCAACATTTGGGTCGTTCACAACTCTCCAATAATCTTTATTAGATATTATATTTAAAATTAATTTTTTACCATTTTCTTGTATACCAACAAAACTTCTACTAAGTTTACCTGTAGCATGATATTCTTGTAATTTCAAAGCATCTCTTAAACCTTTTATTAGTATTTGTGAAACACTACTAAAACTTTTATATGTATTAGTAAACCTCATTAATCTGATATTTTTTCGTTTTCTCTTCTTCTTAATACTTTATGAGCATTGCCAAAATTATCTTTCATTACTATTGGTATTAGATACTCAACAGAACTAATTGTAACAGTCATATAAACTTCTAAGCCACTTTCGTTAGCTATTCCTTTGTTTGATATTTGATTTTTAGGTGTAGACATAATTAATTTCTTGATTGTACTCCACCAGTTGGTGGATTATTGTTCCATTTACCATCATATTTATTTAAAACAGGTATGTATGCAGTAGAATCACCAAGATTTATCCATTGTATTAATTCTACTTTTGTAGTAGTATTTGTAAGAGGATTAAAATCTTTTATTTTATTTATTCTCCAATAATCACCATCTATATACACTAGCTTTCTAAAGTCTAAGTTTACAATGTCTTTTATTTTTAAATTTAAACTCAATGTTCTAACTCTCGGGTTTTCTTTTAACATATCTATCATTTTTTCATAATATGTTTGATACAAACCTTTTACTATAACAGCATCAGAATATGAATTATTAACATCATCATAGTCTGTAACGTATACATTTCCATAACTTAAAAGCATACTATTTATATCTTCTCTGTTTATAGAAGTTGCTTGAGGATAAATTTCTGATAGCGTACCAGATGATATTACATTTGTATCTGCTGCTTTTATTGCTTTTATACTACTGCTAAAAGTTTGAACTGTAGCAAATTTATAGCAAATTGATGTTGGACTGCTTGTAAAATCTGGACTGTATTTTTTCCAATATAAAAGTCTAGGTAAAAAATCATAACCTTTGTTTGGTCTTGCAAAATCGTTTGGAGAAATAAAACCACCATCTTCTTTTTCTTGCCATAAACACGAAATATAAGGAGGGTCTGCAGAAAACAAATGAGAATCTTTATCTTTTGCGTTAAAAGTTCCTGCAAAAAATGGGTTTTCAAATATAGACTCACCTCTTTCAAACTCATTAGATAATGTTTCTTTGTAAGGATATTCATCTAATATTTTTTCAAAATAATCATTACCTCTTTGTTCTACCTTCGCATCTTTATTGTCGGTTTTATATTTAAAAATTATATCTCTTTTAAAACTATCTTTGATAAAAACATCTTTTATTTCTTGACTTTTATCTACTTTGTCTGTCCAATCTATAGCATCATAAAAAGATTTATAAAAAGTGTCAAATGGCTCTATGTAAACTATTTTGCTTATTTCATCAGTTGTGTAATGTAAATTAAAAGCATGAGAAACTCCTTTAATAAAATCTAATTCTTTGTAGTTTGCATTAATTACATTTTTTAAATCATATGTTTGACCATATTCTACAAATTCAGGACTAAACTTTATGTTGTACAAACCATCAAACTTACCATCATCTTTTGCAGATATATCGCTACTTCCATATAGATATAGTTTGTAACCACCTGCTGCACTACTAGATGCTTTTTGTTTAAATACATTTTTTAATCTTAATCTTATTTTATCGTTTTTATTAAAATATCTGTTAAAGTTTAAGTTTGGAAAGTATCTTACACCCTCAGAAGGAGTATTGTTTGGTGCATCTACACTATGTACAGTAAGCTCTTCATCAATTAATGCTTCTTGTATTGTGTTCCATGTAGACTCGCCAACAGTTTGTAATTGTATTTGTAAAGAAGTAGAAATTATATCAATACCTGCATCACTTGCACTATTGTCAACAACATCATCATACCAATAACCATAATTTTCTAATTCTATATCATACCTACCATATTCTGGAAATGTATAAACACCATTTACATTTAAACCACTATCATTTAGATTTGTGTCTTTTGTATAACCAGAAGCACCTGTTATATCTACTAAATCAAATTGAGTTAGTTCTGTATTAGGAGAACCAGTTTGATTTATGTTAAAATATGTTTGGCTGTTTGTTACATCTTGTATTCTTGCATTAGTTGGCAAACCTAAATTTTTAAACCTACTTTCAAAAGCATATAACAAATATCTGTCTTGTGTGTTATTGTATTTAAAATTTGGTAATGCAAATAATAATTTTTTAAAGTCAGCAGTTTCAATAAAAGTTGAGTCTATAGTATAACCAACATTATTAAATATTGCATGAAAAACATCATATACCCATAAACAAGGTCGCCAATCTACAACAGGTTCAGGATTACCATAATCAAAACCACTACTATTGAAACCATAGTAACCTAATTTTGCAACCCCAAAACCTGTTTCTTCAAAAGAGCTATTTAACAATTGTATTGTTTTATCATCGCCTGATGGATTAAAATCACCATAAGAAACTATAGGATATACTACTGGTATATTATTTGTTGTTGAATTGCCACCTTTATGTTCAGCATTATCTTGTACCCAAGTAGATGTGATTCCTGTTTTGTTTACAATTAAATCTTTTCCAGTATCAGTTCCTTTTAAATTATCCCAACCATCACCATCTGTTCCTAAATCTTTTAATAAATTTTCTCCTATATCACTTGCCCAAGAAATATTGTTACCAAAAAATACACAAGAATAATACTGTGGATTTTCATAACCACCAACACTTGTAAGCTCTAATAAACCTTGTATAGAATATAAATTATTAATTAGTATTCTACATGGTTTTTTGTTTAGCAAATTATTTGTGGTTGTAGATTTAACTAAGTATATACTCTTATATAACTGATTGTTGTTTTTTGTTGCAGGTATTTTAAAAGTTTTACTAAAGCTACCTTTACGAGCATTTATGTCTTTTATATCTGCTATAGCAAATGTTAAAGATAAAGGAAATTCAGAATGACTTGTTACATCTAATGTGCCAACAACACTTTTATCCCAATCTATATTAGAACCATCATAAACATAATCTAACAACTCTATTGTTACGTTACTCATTAGTTTCTTTGTGTTTGTACTTTATGTGCTAAGGTGTATTCAATATTAAAACTTACAAGCCCTGCTTCTTGATTAACAGTTTCAGCACTTCCATTAGTTATTATTACAGGTATATATTCTTTTGTAGATGGTCTTTGATAAGAATTTACTGTGTTACCTCTTGCAGTAGCATCTGTGTCCATTTCTATCCACACATTTGGCGAAGTCATTATCTCTTCTAACCATTGTGCAGTAGATTTGTTAAGTGGCTCTGTATATACACTATTGTTTCTGTTTGCATTTACATTTAAAACTTCTCTGCCACCCTTATATAAATTACCACCTCTCATGGTGTTAGATATATAATCTGAATCTGCTAATGCACTACCACTTCCATCTTTACTGCTTTGATACCAAGTTCTATCTGCACTTTTTGTTTCTATTGTATCTCTATTTACAGATATGCTTTCTGCAACATTTCTTTTAGCAGTATAGCTATCTATACTACCCATTCTATTTAGCCAATGAAACCTAACAAAATCATATGGTAGTTTTGCATCTTCTCTATCTACTTTATACCATCTATATTCTGACATTATTTGTTCAGAGCCACCAACCTTGTCAAAATATAAACTAATTGTATATGTATCAGTAGATGATGTTATTTTATTACCAGTATATGTTGTTCCATCTTGTTGTTTTGCATTATTATTTAAATAATCTATAGATACATTTTGCACACACATTTTATGTTGTTGTTCATAATATTGCGAGTTACCTGCATCATAATCTAAATTACTAGCAAAATCATCTACATAAAAAGTATTACCATCTGATGTTTCTATCTTTAAATTAACTCGTTCTATCATTGTTGAACTACCTATCCTTGCTAGTCTAATATAAAAATATAACCATTCAGCAGTTTCATCAACTCTTGTAGATTTTACAAGAGCAGGTTTACTACTAGAGCTACTGTTATTATTAGGACAGTAACTTAAAAAACCTCCTGATAACTGACCTATTAAAAATCTATTGTACAACAAAACCTCATCACTTTCAAACTGATGTACAGAATTTATAACAGCTATTGTAGGAAATGTAACTTCATTTGTAGCTTCAGTAATTAAACCTGTACTTAATATTACTTCTGGTCTTGCCACTACTCTTATATGTCTATATGCACCATTTGGCGTTACATTGTATTCACTTACAGATTGTGTTACATTGTCTTGTTTTGTTTGTCCACCATTCATGCCACCCCACAAACTGCTTTGCCATGTCCCTTTATTAATAGGAACTAAACTATATGAAAGTATATCTTGACAAACTTGACTTATATCTACTGTAAATCTTTGGTCTACCAATATAGAGCCATCATTGTTATATTTTCTATTTGCTAAATCTCTTGACTTTTTTATTTTAGCAACTAAGTCCCAATTGTTTAAATTTATATATGAGTCATCAGTAAATTGTGTTGTTGCATAAACATAAAAAACCATGTTTACAATATCACCTCTTGTTGTTGTACTTGCTGTTTTAGTAGGAGTATATGATTCATTTACACCTGCACCTGACCATTTTATTTGGTATCTTTTAGGCACATTAGCACTAACTAAATAGTTAGACCTAGTATCAGAGTCAAAACTTAAATCTTTAGCACTTTGCTGAAAAGATACTGGTGAAAAAGACTGATGTATAGTTCCATTTATTGTAGCCATAATTAATATATTTTGTATTTAGTATTTAAATAAGATTTTACTTTTGAAATTTCAGTATCAGATAAAACAGAATTAAAAATTATAAATTCTTGTAAATTAGCTTTGATAGGTGATGTTGCACTACTTATTTTATATGGTGCATTATTAAATGTTGTTGTATGTTCATATCCAGATTCTTGTACACTTGTTGACAATGAACTTCCTAAAGAGTCATAGTCTACATATAATCTTTTATTATGTAATTTATATGTTCCTATATGATAATTTGAAGCATTAGAACCTGTAAGTATTACATTTATTGTAGTTGCTCCATCGCTTACTTGAGCCATAAGTTCTGAATTTGCAGCATATGATAATTTAATTATCTTATCTGTATCAGTATATTCTAAAATATTTGTTACACTATTCCCACTATTTTTGCTTACTTGAAATATAGTAAATTGTGATGTTATAGGTAAATTGTTAACAGAATTAAATAAATCTGTTGTGCCATTAAATTCTATTCTAGCTTTATCATTAGCACCATCATAACCATATCTTAGTGGTTGTTTAGATTTTGTAGCTTGTACTAAACCATTATTGCTACCTGAATAATCTGCCCATGCAGAAATCTTTTTAGTTGGTATGTCAAATGTCAATCCACTATCTGCTCTTAGCCAAGTAACTAAGTTAGCAATGTCAGATGGGTATGTAGATACAGGTCTAAAGCATTTAGAAAAAGCACTCATAGTAAATGTAAACTTAATCTGTACTAATCTATCATTAGCTACTTCTTTTACTCTTTCTATCTCTATACTTTCATCATTAAGATACACATCTACCACATTGTCTTGATAGTTTTTTAGAACCATGTCAAACCACTCCATAGCTAAGTCTTGTAGGTTATCCCATCTATGTTGTAGTGTTACTGCAGACTGTGCTGCCTGTGGATATAAATTGTAAAAGTTTATTTCAAACTCATACTCTTCTCTACCAGAATAAATCTCTGGCATAGTAGATAATGGTGGGTTTATTAGTAAAAGAGGATATTGTGTGCTATGTGATTCGTTTACCTCACCATCATAACCAAACTTAGCATCACCAAATGTCCATTTGCTCTCAAATACTGTTACTATGTCTTTTAATCTTGTTATTGCCATATATATATTACATTACTTTATTTGGGTTGTGTATCTTGTCATTTACTGCTATCTCATAGTCATTCTTTGCTGTATTCCAACTCAAATATGTTAAAACTTTATATAGATTAGTATTCTTTACACTATCTACATCATTCATCCCATCTACTCTAAAAACACCTTTCTCTGCAACCATATATAAACTATTTAGCCAACCATATGGTTTTATGAACTTGTTGTAGAGTCCAACTGTAGAAACTCTTCCTTTGCCTGTTCCAATTCTTCCCCTTCCTTCCCCAAAAACATTTGGAAAGTCCTTGTTAATTTTACGCTTTGCATTGTCAAAAAAAAACTGAACTCCCATACGATGTCCATTGTCAATTGCTTAAACTTATCAGTTTTGGAGGGTATAATATCATCATCATACTCTTCATCTATTGTTCTGCACAATATTGCCATTTGTTCTGGCAATACATCAAACTTACCATGCTTCATCATTTGTATAGTTGCATCTAACTGTGTAGACTCTATATAATCACCAAAAGTGTTTCTCTTTAAAAATTCTTTTGGAAAAAAGTATACTTCACCCTCAAATTCAAATCTGTCTATTCCTTTAGGTTTATATTCTTCCATCATTTGTCCTATAGTTCCAACAGCAGTATTTACACTTTCTAAATCTAACTGATTAAGCATAGCATCGTTTAAACCAGTTACATATTTGAATATTTCCCTATTCATTCTTAAAACCTTAACCTCATCTAACTTTGGCTCTACAATCTCTTGTTCATCTTCACTTTGAGCAGTTTCAGTATACTTTTTTATTATATTATATAGACCACACCAATACTCTAGTGTTATGTCTTTCCATTCTGTAGGTATTTCGTATTTATCTTCTTTGATTTGAATTTCTATCATGATTCTATGTTTAGTTCTTCTATTATGTCTATTTTTTCTTTATTATCTATCAAAACATCAGTAAGCTCTCCAGTTAAGTTTTCTGTCTTCTTTGATAACCTATCTATGCACATTTCTATGTCTTTTGCATTTTCTTTGTTCTTCAATCCAGTAAAAAACCCAACACTAAGGTAAAAAGCCATGTTTGGTATTAAAAACATAAATTCTTCTATCATATGTCTTTTTCTTGCCATTGTGTCGTAGAAATTATTAGAATATGCAAATACTGACTCTAATATCTCTGAAAACTCAAAAAATTTTCTGCTACCTGCATCTTCTGTAGCAAAATATACCAACTTCTTTAAATACAGTACATACTCTTCAATCTTCGCTTCATGCACCTTGTTTATGTACTTATTTTCAGACTCCATACCTTATTTTATTATAATTTATTCAAATCTATGCAAAATTACATACATCTGCATAAATTGATACACAATTTTTAGAATTATAGAAAAATTTAGCTAAAGTATACAACTTTGCCTTTTCCTGTCCAGATTTCTTTGTTTACAGCCATTACAAGACAGTCTACCATGTCATCGTGCTTTGCAGATGGAAATTTAGTTAGTTGGTCTAAAAACTCATTATTCCACTTGCCTTGCAATAACCCTACCCTACCTGATTCTAATGTTGCAGAAATATCTGCTACTCTTGCTACTTTATCTTTAGTTGGTGGTTTATCTTCTCTTACGTTTAAACCAGTTTCTCTTATTAATGTTTGTACTATAGACTTACCAGATGCTTTTGGTTCTACAAATATTCTGCTCTTGTTTGTATAGCCATTTTTAGTTACCCATTCTGGTATAAACTTTACTAAGTCAGGAAACTCTTTGTGTACATTAACACAATCAATTATTTGCCACTTATTGTCTTTGTATATGTATGCTAGTATTGCTGAAGGGTCGTTCTTTTGATTTGCAGTATATGCAGGGTCTATAACAAAATTTACTACACCATCTTCCCTGTATCTATCTATCTTAAACCACTCTTGTCTAATCATACCACTATCTAGGGGTGTAGGTGTTTGCATAAGCTGACCTGCATAACCATAACTACCTAAAGACTTTTTATAGTCATCTAAAACATCTTGTCCAAACCTTTCTTCCCAAAACAAACCATTGTCATCGTAAAAGTTTTCTAGCTTCTTTGGTTTTACCTCACCATCTATAGTTGCAGGTATGCATATGTGATTATAGTTTAATCTTGTTTCTCTGTCTAGTAAAAAACCACTTAAATCATCTTCGTGTACTCTTTGCATAATAATTATTCGTACACCAATCTTTGGACTGTTAAGTCTTGAATAAAATGTTGTTCTATACCACTCATTAGCATTTTCTCTTTCTGTTGCAGAGTTAGCCATTTGTGGAGATAGAGGGTCATCAACAATTAGAAAATCACCTCCTTGTCCTGTTACAGTACCTCCTACAGATGTTGCTCTTCGCATACCCATATGATTATTCTCATATCTTTCTTTAAGGTTTTGGTCTTTCTTTATGTGAAATATTGTTCCCCATCTTGACTTAAACCACTCACTAAATATTATATCCCTACTCTTAGTAGCAAGTTCTATAGAGAGGTTAGCAGAATATGATGAGGTTATAAATCTTAGCTTAGGGTCTTTTATCCACGACCATACTGGAAACATTACAGTAACAATAAGAGATTTAGTAGAACGAAAGGGTACGTTTATTATTATGTCTTTTGTTTTAGGTTTTTTTGCAATTATTCTCTCTGCTTCTTCTTGCAGAGCATCGCAGATGTATTTATGATGCCAATTACTTGATAATTCTATAGCAGGTTCTACAATATGCCATGCTTGTTTAAAAAACTCATAGAATGACATTTCACATAGAGTTTTATTAAGTGCATATTTAAGTTGCTCCTTATTACTCATTTATTTCTTCAAAATCAATATCACTAGCACTATCTTGTTCTATTTCTTTGAGTTGCCTTTTAATATCTTCAAGAGTAGCACCATCTTCTAATTTGATTTCAATTTTCTTATCGTTTTCGTGTTTTATTTCTGTAGAAGAAAGTTTTGGTACTGCATAGTTCAGCAGTTTCGCTATAGCATCTATATAAGCTCTAGGGTCTTCATCAAACAACAAATCCAAAGCCATCTTTATTTTTACTGGCTGTCCTTCTAATGCATATGCAACAGAAGTCCTACTAATTTTAGCCATCTCTCTAGCATGAGATTTTTTCGGTAGATTAGCTTTTGGCGTATTGTTATAAACTTCATTTATGTTTGCTCTTTTAGTTCTTGCAAGACCACCAAGCTCTTTGCTTTCTTGTTCACTCATTGAGCAAATATAATAAAATTATACAAATGTTATTCTGGGTTTTCTGGTGTCCAATCAGAACCTCTTACTATTGCTAATATCTCCTCGTGAGTATATTGGTCTAACCCTTCTAAAAAAGATGGAGTTTCGCCCATAAATTTAGCAATAAATAATGTACCATCTAATGACTTTCTTACAGTTGCAGGACTATCCTCTACTATTTGTGAAAAGTCGCATACAGGGTTACCCTCTGCATCTACTTCAGTCAATAAACTTGTGTTTGGTGTTGTATATATCATAATTTTAATTGTTTGGAGTGTCCTCTATAATATCAGAAGCACTCATATTTGTCATTGTTCCGTAATTATTTTCTGTAAATAAATCTATTGTTACAGGAAATCCTGTTGTTTTAGCATACGTTTCTGCTTGTGTTTGTTCTTCGTATTGCAAACCATAAGCTAATATACCTGAGGTGCCATCCCCTGCAAAAGAAGGCCCTTGTGATGTATTGTTAGGGTTATCAGATGTTTTTATTGTTATTCTATCAACAGTAGCGTTTTGTGTTAAAGCTGCTGTAATACTTATTCTATACCAACCATTACCCACGCTTTCTATAGAAGCAGGGCTAGTGTTAGCAGTTATTAACCCTGTGTTTAAATTTGCGGCTACATATACCCAAGCGTTATAATTAGCGTAAATTCCTGTTGTTAAAACAACGTGTTCATAACCATCTGATTTTACATAAACACTCCAAGTATGCACATCTCCCGTGCTACCACTAATTGATATATCAGGCGAAGTCATTTGATGTTGTGTGTTTACAGTATTAGGAATTAATTTATAAGCGTTTTGCTTACCATCAGGAGAAGTGGCATTACTTTTTTGTACAGTAGCATTTCCTAATGAATAAGTGCTAAAATCTTCACTATAATTAACTAAGTTAGTAGTAGATGATTTTCTTACTGCTGCTATACCATCTGACTTTATGTATGCAGTAGCTTGTGATTGTTGTTCTAATTGTGCACCCCAAATTAAAACACTACCAAAACCACTTGTAGCTCTATCTTGTAAAAGCAATCCTATATCATTAGTACCATCGTGTGAATAGGAAGCAGTAAATCTTTGCCATTCATCTGTTACTGTA
>VMHT01184710.1_pt1 | contig 14444 bp, 17 predicted proteins | sample 4693611 | NCBI WGS metagenome assembly VMHT01 (sample SAMN12280063, study PRJNA550983) | marine metagenome | isolation source: seawater sampled from same location over 5 years 0.02-0.2 micron viral filtrate | place: USA: collected off the coast of southern California halfway between the port... ... | reverse complement strand
TTTTGAACACCCATTGCGTAAGATTTGTTAGTTGAAGCTCCATCACTATCTGTTGTATATCCTGGAATTGATTCTAGGATTGTAGCAACCTCAGGACTTACTACGATGAAGTTTGCACCACCACGTAGAGTTTTCTGATGAATTGCATTAGAAACAGATTGTATCTTGTTACCAAGAGTCTGGAACCAATCACCTTTAGTGTATGAATTAGATGCACCAGATGATTCAGCAAATAGAGTAGTAGCTGAATTATATTCATATCCAACTCTTGCTGACCAGCGTTCTGTCTTAGCGTTAGCATTCATGTTAAGCATGTCAAGGATTTCTAAATCGATTTCCATTGTTACATACTCACTCAATAGAGCTGTTAGTTCTGCTTCAGCATCAACTGAATGGTATGCATTCAAGTCTTGTGCTAACTCAGGAGTCCATACAGCTTTCAACTTACGAGTCTTAGCAACGATAGGAATTGATCGCATTGCGATATCAATTTCTGGTATATCAATGTCCGTTTCTGGATTTGCATCGATTTGTGTTGCAGTTGCCTCGAAATCACCACGAGTGACATCAGTAGGCTGTTTATGATAATTAACAGTTACGTGTAATCCTGCAGCTGCTACTTCATCTACGATAAAACGTACATGAGAAGCTTCACCACTTGAAGGTTCTACTTCGTTTCCATTAACACCATCCAACATTTTTGTATATGCTGGGTAGTATGCATCAAATGCAGTTGAACCTGTGATTTCAAAGGCTTTAATACCTTCTTTATCAGGATTAGTCATTGTACTTAAAGCTACATCAAAGTACTTCAAGCTACTTAAAGATGCTGATAGACCTGGTTCATAATCAACATCAGCCCAAGTAATTGAACCAGTTGAAGTTGCACCAGCTTCAGAAGCTAGACCAATTTCATAAGATGTGCCTGGATAATCGTTTATTGAATATCCACTTCTACCTGCACCATAAAGACCTTGTGATGGATCAGCGTTTGAAGCTGAAGTGATACCAAATACTTGGTCACCATCACCAAATCCAGCTTGTGCTGTACCATATTTGAAATCAAGATAGAAAATCAGACCAGATGGTAGATTCATAGGTTGTACAGATACGAACTCTTGAGCTGCTAACTCACCAAAGATTTTTCTTACCAATGGCAACGCAACACCAGACCATTCCTCAGAATTTGCAGATGTTCCAGTTGAACTAGCTTCGTCAATTAACTGACGGGCTTGGTTTTCTAGAAGAACTGCCATTCCATTGACTTTCTGTTCGTCTGTCATACCTTCTAACAATCCAGTAGGCTCCCACTTCTTGATTAATCCGCGGGTTTCCTCTTGTCGTTGACGATGTGGGTTATACCCATCCATCAATTTCTCGACTGTAGAGAGATTTTTAAAATTTGACATTATATTTCTCCAATTTATGTCTTAAAGAATACCTGCCAACTTCTTAAATCTAGCCTTCAACTCTGAACCTTCTGAAATCACTTCTGATTTTTTAGATTTTGTTGAGGCAACAACTTTAGAAGCTGAACCTTTTGATTCTTTAATTTGATTTTTAGTTTGTTTACTACCAAACGATTCTGCTAAAGTGGAATAAACCAATTTAACTTCACGTAAGTTAGCTGCTCTGTCAAAAGTTTCCACAACTTTCATCTTCTGTTCATTGGTTAAACCATGTGAACGGAAAAGTTTGTTTGTGAAAAGTAATTTTGCATTAAGCAAGTTAACTTCATTTAGTTTGGAACGTAAGTATTTAACCACATTGCGATGCTCATCGAGATCAGATTGAAGATTTGCAACTTCATTTTTCTCCTCTTCTTTCTTTTCTTCGTCATCCTCTTCTTCGGAAAGTGCTTTTAGTACTTCTTCAAGGTCGATATCTTCTTCCTTATCATCTTCTTCTTCCTCAGTTACTCTAACTGATTCAAATTTAGCTTTATCTTTAGTACCAATGGCAGAAGATTTATCAGCTGTTCCGTTTTTATTGTCGGATGAACCGATTCCAGATGTTGCGTCTACTTCTTCTTCAACATCCTCTTTATCTTCTTCATGCTCACCTTCATCGATTTCTGTTTCAAGTTCTTTGATTACAGCTTCAAGGTCAAGGTCTGTTTCTTCCATCTCTTCATCTTCATGATATCTCTCTTCCTTTTCATCATCTTCTTCCTCAGAAACAACAGGTGCGTATTTTACTCCGTTGATTTCAATTACTTTAGTTTCATCCATATCTTCATCTTCGTCATGCATTCCTTCTTCTTCCATATCTTCATCTTCGTCATGCATTCCTTCAGCTGGTTCATCGTCATCATCATTATCAGCGTCAATGTTAATATCTACTCCACCATCTTCTTTATCATCTTCCATGTCCATTTCATCTTCTTCCATCTCTTCATCTTCATGATATCCTTCTTCTTTTTCGTCATCTTCATGATCCATTTCAGATTGGATTTTCTTTGAAAGCATAGATTGTAATCGTGGTGTAAAGGCTTCTTCTAAAGCGATCTTTGCATTTTCCAAAGCGGTTTCACGAACTGCTTTTGCATCTGCAATGGCTTCTTTTAATAGATCATCCATTACTTTTTCTCCATTTAGGATTTAGTATAGTTATTGGGAACTATAATGAGTTTAATTCTGATTGCACTACATGATGGTTGAAAAACCGTAGTGTATTTTTATATATATAAATATATAATTTTTAAAAAAAACAACCTGTTTAATTAAATTAATTTTCTTCTTAGTTTAGCTTTTGCGTTTCTTTCTTTTTTTATTAAAGATGGTTTTTTGTAGAACTCACGTTCCCTCAATTCCAACATTAATTTACTTTCTTTTACTTTCTTTTTTAGTTTACTTAAAGCTTTGTCTATGTTGTTGTTATAAACTTTTATGTAAATCAAGTAGCCTCCTAATCAGCTTCGTTATCACCCTGCCAATTCTTATCTATGTAGTTAAAAAAGTCTTTTTTCTTATCATCTTCTAATTCATCAGGTGAACTTACATTATATTTTTTCAACGCTGCATTAAAAAACTTCTGATATGCTTCCTTACCACCAGACTCTTCTTCAATTGTCTCACCTATGGAATAATATCTGCTTAGGATATTACCCATATCTTCGTATAAAGCACCCATTCTTTGTTTTAATCCATTTGCTTCAGAAGAAATCTTACTGAACTGCTTAGACAATCCAGTAAGTTCCTTCATATTACGATTTACAGTTATTTTATCAAACCAACTATCAGTTTCTTGAAGAGTATGAGACTTTGCTTGACTAGCAATCCAACTTAATTTTTCTGATATCTTGGTTATATCGGACTTACCGAAAATAGATTCTCCTAATTTGTTGTATTGTGCTAACTCAGTAGTTAATCCCTTTACATCAACACTTTGTCCATCTACATCACCGTATTTTTCTTTTACGATTTTAGATAAACTTTGATCTGTATGAAAAGGTGTACGAGAAACCACACCACCCATTAGTGTACCGCTAAAGTTTTCATTTAGCAAGTCTTTTAGTTTTATTTTCTTAGACATGATATGTCCTCTTTATTTAATTATTATGTAAGTGTTATTGAACCGTCAGCATCATACACAGCATCAAGAAACCAATTAGTTCCATCTGACCACATTTCAGCCATATCACCAGCAGTCGCTTTATTATGTACAAATGTTACCACTCCTTTAACAGCTACAACATTAGCTCCATTGTCATCACCATGACCTCTAACATTACCGATAATTAACGGTGAACCAGCTGTTCCGTTGGAAGTTGAGTGAACCTTAATAGCTGCTGCTGCATTATTTGCTATTGATGGTGCTCTCAAGATAAACTTATAATGAAGTCCTCTTTCTGGTGTTGGTAGAGCTAATGAAAAACCCATACCTAATGCCTGTGCAGTTCCGATAGCACTACCTAGTACAACATATCCACTCTCAGCACGTGATAGTGAACCTGATGGATTGTCGCCTGGTGAAACTGCTCTTGAACCAGTATCACTAGCATTTAAATTTGTTACGTTACGAAGCACCATAGAATCACCGTGGAAGTCTAAATCACCTCCGAAGATACCATCAACGCTTTCGTTAAAATCCTGTCCTCTTTTCATTTTTACTCTCCTAATTTTATTTTATTGTTGGACTACTCATATACATATAAATATAAGTTATCAAAATTTTTCTTTATCTTAGTTTTCCTTTTGGTGAATATCTTCTAAAGCCATCACGAACCTTTCTCCATAACATTCTCATAAAAGGTCTTTCACCCTCATGTGTTCTGTTAAACGGGCCAACTTTAATTCCCCTCTGTATATCCAAAGCATCGTATCTACCAGATTTAACACCATCCATCATAATCTTTATTACTTGTTGTGAAGCCTTACCTAAAACCTTTGACATCTTTTTTATATCAGCGTCTATGTGTAGTTTAGCTTCACTATCACTATATTTTGGTGGTGTGTCCATATCCTCTTCAATCTGTTGAGATGATTTAAATGAGGTTGCAAATGGATTTGAGTAAACCCTACCAGTTGATACCATGTTTTCAGACATTAATTTTTTATAATTTGATTTCATTTAAAATTTCTTATTTCCATCTTTCCAATGAACACCATCATAGTATAGATTTGCTTTTCTAATTCCTGTATTCTTTGTTAACTGATTAACAAAAAATCCTTTATCTCGTGGTCGTATTCCAATAACATTTAACTTATTACCCTTTAATTTATAACTACCCTTATTATTAATACTTCCACTGCGTACTAACATTTTAATCCTATCTTCACCTCTGAGGTTAGCATTACTAGTTTCATCAACATTCATACTATCTAAATGTGCTTGAATTCTTTTTGATTGACCTAGATGCATCTTTGATGCACCTTCGAGTTCTTTAACTATTTTTTTTAAATCTTCTACATCCTCTTTTAGTAATCCTTCATCAACTTTATTTTTATTTGTTGGTTTACCTAAACTTTTTCGTATTTCACCCCTAACATACTCTCTTAATTTAGATACAGCTTCAGTTTTGGATAATTCATTACCTGTTCTAAATGAGATACCTGAAGCTTTGGCTTGTGCTTTAGCATCAGCATCTGACATCTTCTTATCACCTTTTTTCTTATCGTCTTTTTTCTTACCCTTGACCTTATCCATCAACTTACTGAAAAAACCCTTTGCTTTCTTATGACCTGGATGATCTTTATCAGCTAGAGCAGTACTCATCTTGTTTGTTCTACCTGTTTTTGAATTTTTAATTGTAGCTGTTTGGATGGCACCCATTACAGAGCCTGGTATTTCATTTAAAGTACCTTCCTTTTTCAACCTACTCTTTTCAGCTCTTCCTCTGTTTTTAGATTGTGATTCAAATCCCACGATTTTTCCCCCTTTGTGTGACGCATCCTTACCATCACCATTTCCATAAGTACCTTTTTGTCTGTTGTACTTATTTAATTCAGCTCTATACTTCTTAGATTTTTTAGATGATTGAAATTTCTTATACTCATCCTTGTAATCTCTTTTTGTTTCTTCCTTAACCTTTACAGGTAAATCATCATGATCTGTTTTTGCATATTTTTTAACAGACTTCTTAGTCATAGACTTTGCTGCTTTCTTTACTGCTTGACTTACCTTCGAAGCTGGAACCTCTCCTTTTTTAAAAGCATGAACCAACCCCATAAATTTTTGTTGTTGTTTAGACTTAGCAGGCATTACTTATACTGTTTTAGTTCCATATCACATTTTTTCAACATTACAGCCATCATTTTAGTATATTTTTTAATTATTTTATATGGTTCTTTTTCTTCCATCATACCAGAAAATTTTCTCCATGATTTGGTTCGGTTAAGTACTTCATCTTCCATATACTCAAGTGCGATATCATTATAATCTCGATTGGTTGATGATTCTTTTATAGTTGATTTACACCCACATGAATTACCAGTATCACAACCACACGATTCATTGGTTTTTTCAATCACGGATTTTAATGTTGGAAGTGGTTCACCAAAACTCCTATCCCAAACATTCTCACTTAACATCTCTTTTAATTTTATCATTATATTTTCCTTTTAATCCCAACCTTTATAAGCTTTATCTAAATATCTAGTTAATTCATCGTCTAGTTTATATATTTTATTAATAATAGATTTGAGTTTACCATCACTTTTAAGTTTTTTATTAGCTAATTCACCTAATCCCTCAACTGCATCACCGAATTCATAATAAGCATCTCGTATATTATCTAATTCTGCTCCAGAATTTTCTCCAAATAATCTCTTATATGTTTTTTTTAAACTTTTCATTACATTTTCCTTTTAAGGTTTTCAAATTTTGCTTTAAATTCTAAAATGTAATTTTTATAAAGTTTTTGCATTTCCATAGACTCGGCTTTCATTCCATCCTTACCCAAATCCCTAGCAAATTGTTTAACATTCTTATCCAATCTGACTAAACTGCTATCTATATTACTGACATATCCTCTGAAATAATTTGGAATGGATTCATCCAACCGCCAATCTCTCCACTTTTCTATAATTGATTTTTCTCTAGGCATTTTAGTTTCCTCTCATTATATCATTGATGATTGATTCAACCTTACAATACTCACCACAGGTTCTACCACTAGTTATGGTCTTATCAACGCTCTCATTTACGCCCGTAGGATACATGAATGCACCATGTGTAGATGGATTTGAAACAAAGTCAAATGCGATCAATTCAAAATCATCCTGTACTTCTTGTGATTGTCCACCATTATCCTCTGTTACAGTTTCTACTGAACCCATACCACGAGAACTAATACCAAGTTTTATATTACCCTTAAATAATTCTTTTAATATGTTACCACTCGGTGTGGATAATACTTCAACAGTACCTAATAAATTATCACCTTCCCAATGCATGTCTTTTATATTATGGGATACATTCTGTAAATTTACCACCGATGATTCTGGATGATCTAGTTCACCCATAGCCCTACGTTGACTAATAAATTCCTTATGATACTTTTTAGCCTCACGAGTTAATATTTCTCTTGGATATACCCTACCGTTTTGATTCTTAGCTTCAGCACGTTGTAATACACCCTTAACAATTAATTTACCATTATTTTCACTCATGGATTCATTAATATGTTCTGGTTTAATTTCAAATGGTAAATAATCTACTATTAGTTGTTTCATTTATCTTTTCCCATCATTATTTCTGTTTTTAGACTTTCCAACATTTCAATCCATTGGGTTAGTCTTGTAATCATATAATTCTTGTCTATTTCCTTACTCTGTATCTCTGTTTGCCATCTTTTTAACAAAGTAGATATACTGAACAAGGTATCCATATAGGATTTCTTCTTCTCTTCAAAAGGCATAATGTTTCTCGGTTACTGTAATTTTCCAACTTTATTAGCTAATTTAACTAACCTTTCACTTATTTTATGTAACGCCTTGTGTGTATTTTTCCAATATGAACCTGAATTCACATTCATTTCTTTCTTTAATCTAACATTCATATCAATTAGTTTACTTAATTCACTTAAAGAATTTTTAACCTCTCTCATTGAATGACCAATTTTTTGTTTTGGAGTCATCGACTCATCATTTCTGTAATCGTGGTATTTTCCCTCATTTAAACCTGGATTTTTTTGTTTTTGATTATTCCATCCGTTTAAAAACTCATAAAATTTGTTAACATACTTTTTAAATGCGGTATATATTATTTTTTGATCTGTTCTATCTCCATCAATATCTACTGCAGATTTAGTTAAAATTACCACTTCTCTATTAAACTGTTCATATGCTTTATAAAATCTATTCCACGCTTTGTTGTATTTTTTCTTTTGACCTTCATTTACGGATTCTTTTACACCTGTACCACCCATTTGTTTATAAACCTTTATTAGATTCTTTAGGTGTTCTTCATCTCTTGCATTAGTGACGCTACCTTGTTTCTTAATCTTCTTTTGAAACATCAGTATAGCATCTTTAATCTTTTTCAATTCTACTTTAGCTAAAGTTCGTTTATAAGCCATACCAACATTGTCTCTTTCATTTACGGATTCATTAGCCGTAAGAAATGAAATGTATTGGGCTAATTGTGCTGGTGTTGCTCCAGACCTATCCCCTTTGGCTTTCTTATAGTGTTTATCCACCCACGGTTTTACTTCTTTTGGATTATTACCATACTTTATTAAAAATTTTACAATCTTTGCTTTTTCTGCGGAGTTTTCATTTACTTTTTTATATCCTGTGGAGTTTGTGGAGATTTCTTCCTCTTTATCCTTGTCTTTTTTCTTTTTTCCTCTAAAAGCATAAGGTGTTTTCGGTGGGCCTTCTCCACCATCAAGTGCACCAGTAACAGAAGCTTCCTCTAACTCATCTTCTATGACCTCTGTAATGTATTCTTTAATCTTACTAAGATTTATGGACATTTTTAATCTCCTTAATCAGTTCATAGTATCGCATAAGGGTTAAAACCTGTTTTTCATTGACTATCTTACCTTTGGTCAGGTTTTCTATCTGATTTACTGCTTCATTTAGTTTAATCTTTGTTATTTTATCACTAACCTTTGGTAAATGAACTTTTAATTGTTTTTTTATACCAATAGCCTCGGTATCAACGAATTCACGCAGTGAATTTGTATTACTTACATTGTTAATGTAATGTTTTAACAATTTTCTCTGTGATTCGTCTAATTTTTTGTATTTTGTGTTAAATTTATCAACAAGAATCTCATAAGCAAGCAATCTCAGGTCTTTATCTGATTTACTGTACTCATTTAGTACTTTTTCTTGTATTTTTTTATTACTTGACTTTCCATTAGTGATATGTTCTAATATAGTGAACTTAGAATTAACAACATGGTCTGGTTTAAATTGTTCTTGTGATGATTCTGATTGAAACACGTTATAGATAGAAGCTAACATTCTATAATTTGGTATTCTACCATTAAAAAAATCATTTACATTGTAAGTTTCTTTAATTTCTTTAATTAAATTAAATTTTTCACGTTTTAACGATGAGTTACTTAACTTTCTTCTTGATTTTATCACAGCATCTAGTAAATAATCAGCTCTATTTTCAGATTGATAATGTTTTTCTGAAAGAAGTTGATATAGTTCAAGTTCTTTACCTAATTCGGTAGTTTCGTTAAAATATTTTTTTACTATTGAAACTGTTTTCGTGCTTTTTCCAGCCAAAACATCAGCTGTGATCTGTCTTGTTAATAATTCAAAAAGAATACCTGTATTCTTTATCTTAGAATGCTTTAATTTTCGAGCCATTATAGAGTACTCCAGTATTTATATATATTTTTACTCTTAAATAAATATAAAGTTATATAATAATTATTCATTTGAACTGCCTTTAGCCAAAGAAGTTACTTCATCGGCGTAATCTTTTTCAACTTCTGACATTTCTGTTATAATTTTTTTATCTTTTATACCAAAATTCATTGATTTTTTTAGTGAATCATAGTGTGCTAATGCTAAATTCTTACCGTATTTTGGTGAACTACTTCCACCTTTCTTTTTATCATGTGCTCCCAACGGATCACGACCTCGAGCACTACCATCTTTACCATACTTAGCCATTTCCTCTGGCCTTCCAGCATTATTGTCTTTATCAAATATAGAACCAGCTACACTTTCAGGTGGTGCTTCACCCTCTTCTCCAGGTGCTGCTGTCGCCATGTCACTTGGTGTACCAACGGATTCACCACTCTTAACAGGATCATTACCTTCTGTTTCAATTTGTGACCTACGAAACTTCTGTTTATAATCATTTGCTATCTGTTGATTTTCGTTTGCAATTTCGTCATCAGAAAATTTAAATATGTTTTTATATATCCATTCCGTTGACACTATACCATCTTGTAACATTGATGAAGCTAAGGAAGTTTTATTATTCCAAAGTTCAATTTTTTCTGTTTCATATATTGTAGATGGATTTGTAAGACTTAATTCAAAATTAACCAAGTCAGCATCCTGATATCCTTGTGAGTACAAGTGTACGATAGCTATCTTAGTTAATTCCGATAGTGTTATTCTCTGTATTCTTTCAATCGTTCTTGCAAACCTAACATCCTCAGCAGCTAGGGTTGCTTTTGAACCAATACCCTCTTCGTAACCAAGAAAAGCTTTTGGTATTCTCAAAGAAGCTAATAATTTATTTTTAAGATATTCAATGTCCTCTGTGGCTTCATATGTTAAGCCTGGAAGTGAATCAATACCTGTACCACTATCACCACCTCTTACTGGTAGGAAAAAATCCTCTGTTATGTTCTGCATATTGTATTTTAGATTATAATCACCAGTAGCTTCATCTACTACTGGAGCTTTCTTCATCTTATTGATTACTTGTTGCATGTAGTTATCAACTTCAGCTGGTGGTATGTTACCAATATCTAATTTAAATATTCTTTTTTCTGGTGCTCTCATGATTCTATGAATCAACATAGCATCCTCCATAAGAGTTAATTGTTTAAAAATCTTACGAGCACCTTCAACTTGTGATTTTCCATATGGTAGATAGTTGGAATCTGATAATAGTCTGAAATGTGCAACTTCATAGTTTTCCAATTCTTCTTTTGTAGCAGATTGATCACTTTTATACCTTGCTTGTTCTCCAGTAGTTGTATATTCTATAAGATATTTTACATATTCTGGATTTTCAGGGTCTAAACCCTCTATTCGAGAAACATCATAAACTGGCAATGGAATTACATTAGTGACACCATATTTTTCATTTATTTCTAATTTTAAAAAGAAATCACCATATTTACACATATTTCTTACCCAAGGCCATAGATTGAATTCTATATTTATAATATCATAAAATAAATTATGTAGAATATCCTTTACTTGATTATTATCAGTTTTTATTTCTAAAACTTCACCATATTCTGATTTCATGGTTGATTCATCTGCGTATATATCAAGTGCACTTGATATTATAGCATCACTATCCATTGTCTCGTAGTCTTTAAATAGATTTAACCTCATTGATTTTGCAAGTAATGCATCGGAATAACCACTCATTCCAACTCCAGTAAATATCTTTTGATATCTATCCACTAGATTACTTTTTGCAATAGATTGTATACGACTTGTATCGGCTACTTTTAATTTTTTACCTCCGACATTTCTTACAATTACATTTGTAGAAAAAAGTCTTAATAATCTTGATTTTAAACTTGTATCAGCCATTTTGTCCTCTTGTTATTAAATTAACCATTCCAATGATTCCTTTTCTTTTCCTATTTCCCAAGTCCATTCACCATTTTGATTGTTTTTTGGTATATAAACACCTTGATTTGAAGTTATACCACCCATAGCCTTTTTTTGTAATTCTATACCCTCAGCTCTCAACCGTAAAGCAGTCTCTCGTATCCATAATCCCATAGCGTAAGCCATTACCAAGTCATCATTATACCCTCTCATTGCTTCTGCTCTGTTATTGTTATATATAAATACAAAAAGTTCATCAATTAACCTATTTGAACGAACCATCACGGATTTTTCTCTAAAAAATTCTTCTAATTTAGCTACAATTAATGGTCTTGTTTTTTGTGTTACAGTAAATCCAGGTACTAATTGTTTTTCAGTTCTATTAATTTTATTATTTATGTGTTTTTGAGTATCAACTATTTGTAAATCCTTACTCATGTAAAATAAATTTTCATAATTCCTATCAATGACTTGCTGTATAGCAGCCCAACCAATATTGTTGTTCTCTATAACTAGTAAGGCATTGTTGTATTCGATTGAAATATTTGTTAATAGATTTCCATAGTCTCTCGTGGACAATCTACCCTTGTATTCTGCTACCTGCTCAAGACTTTCTATTTCTATGACATGAAAAGCTGAATAGTCTGTTGAATCTCCACGACTAACATCAGCACATACTATATAATCCTTTGTATAATTTGGTGGCTCCCATATCCAAATATTACTATCAACACCTCGTTTTTCAATTGGGTCTTTTACGTGTTTAGTTCTATACTCTTCTAGTATAACACCATCAACAACAGATTGACCAGACGTGATGAAGTCACAATCACATTCTTGAGCAGCTAATGTAGGCCCAAGTAATTTATCTTGTTCATCTCTCCACTCTTGACCTCTATCTGGATGTAAATCCCAAAATAATTTAATAAAATTAAAATCATTTAAACCATCCTCTGCATCCATCCAAGTTTTATGAAACCAATTACCAACACCATTTGGTGTGGAAAGTGCAATACATTGACCACCAGTTGATAACGTCTGTGAGGCAGCTGCCCATATTGTATCTATCCTATCAATGAATGCAGCTTCATCTAATACTAATAAAGATAGAGCTTCTGAACGACCTGCATCCTCACCACTAGACACTGCTTTAATCTGTGAACCATTTTTATAACTCAAACTTAGTTTATTATCTTCTGTACATTTTTGTTTTAACCAACTAGGGAGATTTGCATGCATCACTCGAACTTTAGTTACGAGATTTTTTGCTGTTTCTTGTTTTGTGGCTATAACTAAAATATTTTTATCTTGGTGAAATGTCATCATCCATAAAGAATACCCAGCGGTAATTGTGGATATACCAAGTTGTCGTGCTTTCAAAATAACATTAAAACGATGTTGCATAAAATCTTCTATTGTCTTTTCTTGAAAATCATACAAGTGAAATGGTATCTTACCTTTCATTGGATGTTGTATGAAACAATATTTTTTCAAGAAGTAAATAGGATCAGAAGCACTTTTTATGTACTCTTGTTTTATTACATCTTTTAATTGTCCGTTTTGATTTCGATCCATATTAGTATACTACATTTACCGTGCAACTACCACTAATTTCTTTTAATCCTATTTCATATAATTCTTTAGCTGTTAGATCGGATGCAGTTAAATCTCCACCATCTGTTGCAGTCAATACTCCTTGACCTGCTGTCTTGATGATAAATCCACTAGGCCCAGCTAAGGAACCAGTTAAATATGTTATACCACCAGATGCAGCTATGGTCACAGTATGAACTTTACTAAATTTTGCATCTTCCTTAAACTTTGGTGTTGACCTACTAGATACATCAGTTCTTTTATTACTACCATGTGTTATTGTTGCCATTTAATTTCTCCCATTTTTACTTATTTCGGCACTTTTTAATAATTCATAGAAAGAAAATTCTCTTTCTAAATCTAAAATATTTACATTTTTAAAAATTGGAGCATTCAATAGATCACTTATAAAATCATCATACTCTCTTGAAGTTTCCTTAATATCAAGTTCATTCATTTCTGAAAATCTGATTGCTATACTTTTTAATTTACTTAGTAAATACATAAAGTTTTTTAAATCCTTACCATACACCGCGTATATGTGTTCGTCTAAAATCATTGTTAATATCCTATATATAAATATACTATTTTAAAGAATCTTCTATTTTTTGAAGATGTTCTAACGCCTCATCCGCTTGTTCTATAATTTTATCTTCATTTAAACTCCATTTTTCCTTATCAACCGAGTAACCATCTGGTCTAAGTTGTTGGTAGAACTCAGGAGTTTTTTGTTTTTTAAATTCTATAATTGATTCTTTTTGTTCTTTTACCCATGAGAGTATATTAGCCTGGACTTTTTTCTTTTCCCATTCATTATAAGTTCCATCCATTCTCATTTTGTTTTCAATTTTCAATTGACAATCAAAACAGTTGTTGTGTAAAATCCACATTTTATTATCCAATCGTTTTTTCATTATCTTATCACACTTTGGACAGAACCATGGCATCCTAGCTCCTTTGGTAGCTTCAAATTTCTCTTCTATTCTTTTCCTATCAGCATCTTTTTCTGCTTTTAGTTTTTTTTGAAATTTTGGATCGGTATTAGCTACAAATATTCTACTATCTGGTGTACCACCCTCTAGTATATCTTGTAATGCTTTGTTTTGTCTTACTGCGTCTTTACTATACCCACTCATACTTACTCCTATACGAATTTTAACATTCCTAGTATTTGATTAGCCGGTGCAAAAGCACCAGTATATTTATATAATTTTCCCTTATATACAAAGGTAATACCCTCACTAGGTACAACAGCTTTTAACCCACCGATAGCATTTAATCTATCCAATTGAGTTTTTAAAGTAGTTAATACTTTAGGGTCTTTAGATTTTTTAACCTTATTGATAGCAGTTTTCAAATCCTTACGAATTTGTTGTGCTGATTTAGATGGATTTGCTGCTATAAAATCACTAAGGTTGGAAAGTATTTCAGCTCCTAGTTCAAAGAAAAGAACTTCCCAATCTCTTATATGTTTCTTTTGTAATTTAGCGTGATCCATTTTATCTGTTGTTAAAATCCAATCTAAAAACTTTGGATATTTCTTTAAGTCTTTTCTTATCTGCGGCACTTTATAGGATTTATCAAAGAAAGCCCACCTTCTAACTAATTTAACTAAAATTCTATTGTCGGGATTTT
>VMHT01138017.1_pt1 | contig 14444 bp, 17 predicted proteins | sample 4693611 | NCBI WGS metagenome assembly VMHT01 (sample SAMN12280063, study PRJNA550983) | marine metagenome | isolation source: seawater sampled from same location over 5 years 0.02-0.2 micron viral filtrate | place: USA: collected off the coast of southern California halfway between the port... ... | reverse complement strand
TGCTGCTGCTGCTGGATCTCCCGGTGCTGTTGCTGGATCTCCTGGTGCTGCTGTTGCTGTTGCTGTTGCTGTTGCTGGTTGTCCTGCTTTTCCTTCTGCTGCTTTTGCTTTTTTTAATGCTTCTGCATTTACTGCTGCTCCTGCTGCTGCTGCTTTTGATGCTGCTTTTAATGCTGCTTTTGATGCTGCATTTGTTTTTAATGCTGCATCTGTTTTTGCTTTTGCTGCTGCTGTTGATTGTGCTGCTGCTGTTGATGCTGTTGATGCTATATCTGCTTTTAATGCTGCTGGGCTTCCTCTTTTTGATGCTGCATTTAATGCTGCATTTGTTTTTAATGCTGCATCTGTTTTTGCTTTTGCTGCTGCTGCTGCTGTTGATTGTGCTGCTGTTGCCATTATATTATATAATTATATATAAAAATAATAATAAAAATAAACTAATAATTAATACTAAATATGATTGAACACTTTTTAATTGGGGGATTTTCTGCCATGACAGCAAGAACCTTAACAGCACCATTAGAATTACAAAAACTCCAAATGCAAAACAGCTATTTAAAAAATAATTCCTTAAAACATGTATTAAAAAATGAAGGTCTTAGGCATCTCTGGAAAGGAAATATGACAAACTGCATGCGTGTATTCCCACAATATGCCATAAATTTTATGTGTTTTGAAAAATTTAAAGTTTTATACTCTAATATCCATGAAAATCCTGTTTTCTCACATTTACTCGCTGGAGGATCAAGTGGAATTATTTCAATGACTACAACTTACCCACTAGAAACAGCTCGAACTCATTTGTCCTTACAAAAAAATAATGAAAAATATTCATCTCTTAAAAACGTTTTTCAAAAACTAACCCTGAGAGAATTATATGCTGGGTTGCGCATGAGCATGTTTGGTTTCGCTCCTTGGAATGCAATAAATTTCGCCAGCTACAACAAATATAAGCTTGTATTTGAAGATTACAAAGAATATACAAATACATACAAACTATTATGTGGTGGATTAGCTGGAATGACTGCTATTACAGTCACATACCCAACAGATTTAATCAGAAAACGGTTACAAATGCAAAGCTTTTCAAAAGATGTTCCGAGTTATAATGGTATCGTTGATTGTTTTTTAAAAATAAAAAGATCAGAGGGTTTCCTTGGGCTATATCGCGGATTATCAATAAGTTATATTAAAACATTTCCTACACTAGCAATACAATTTTGGTGCTATGACACCTTAAAAGAACTATTTGAATTATATAAAAAATAATTTATCCATAAATATTATTACAATGAGCTACTTAAATTTTGAATTAAATATACAAAAATACTCACTAACAGAACTAAAAAATCTTTTTCATATAAAAGATTTTAATTTTACTTCTATAAAAAATAAAGTTTCTGAAAAAGTGTTTGATATAAATATACTAGACATTTCTAGTATTGAAAAAAAGGAAATAATTTCTTTTTTAGAAGTTGCGGAACACAGCTTACTTAAAGATTTAGAAATTTCAATATTAAAGCAAAAGCAAAAAGATTTAGTAGATGAGATTGATAAACTTAAAAAAAATATCCTTAAATAGTAATGGTTTTTTATACCTTTGACTACGATGCCTTTCCAAATATTAAGATTATTTTTGACGGAAAAGTAAATAATGAGGAGTTAGATCAATTATTTAAAGAATGGTTAGATATTTATAAATGTAAAAAAAATTTCAATATAATTTTTGATATAACAAAAGTGGTATCACCAACAGTAATGTTTGCTTATAAAATGGCAAATTTCATAAAAGTGTTACGAAAACAGAAACCACAATACTTTAAAAAAAGCTTTATTATAGCACCACAAAGTAAATTATTAAAATGTTTATTAAATTTAACTTTTAGTATATCAAAACCAGTATCATGTGTTTATATTTATTGGAAGAGAAAAAATGAAAACATAACAGTAGATGATATTTTAAATGTTTATAATAAAAATATGTTCAAGTTTAATTATATTTCAAATAAATAAAAAATTATAATATATAAATGGGTGCTGGAATTTTACCGTTAAGCTATCATAATAATGAACTTTATATTCTTTTCTCAAAAGAATACAAAAACTATAGGGGAAAGCCAGACTGGAGAGACTTTGGAGGAACAACGGAAAAAAATGAAACGACATTACAGACAGCTATTCGCGAAGGCTGGGAAGAATCTAGTGGATTCTTAGGTAGTAAATCAGATATAGAAAAATTAATAAAATATAACTTGGTAACTAAAGTTAATAATAAAAAATATACAGTATATGTTGTTATAATTGAATATGATGAAAAACTACCAGCTAAGTTTAAAAGACATTTTTCTGAAATGTATAAAAAAGATAAATCTAAAATTTGCAAAAACGGCTTTTATGAAAAAAGCGAACTTAGATGGGTAAAAGTAAAAAGTATATATAAACACATGGATATGTTTTCCGGGTGGTATAAACCAATTGTGAAAAAAATTTATCATAAATTAAATAATAAAAATTAATATATTTATTATACATAATGTATTCTATTACGAGTGAAATTATGCATAATAATATTGATGCTTATGTTTTTTTATATTGCAATGATTTTGAAGGAAATTTAAAATTATTAGAAAAAAAATTTAATAAAGAAAAATCTCTTGGTTTAAAAAAATATTTTGGTAGTAACTCTAGTAAAATACATAAATTAGTAAAAGACAACAAAATATTTATAATAGCAAAAGCAAGTGAGGATGGTTGTAATAAATCTGTCTTAGAAGATAAAATTTATAAAATTTGTTCAATGTTAAAATCTGAAGAAGGTGTTAAAAATGTGCAATTTATTCTCTCACCAATTAAAAATTTGATAGAATTTCAAGTAAAAAAATTTATTTATTATACATACTCTTTTGATAAATACAAAGAAAATAAGAAAAATATGATAAAGAAGGTTGTATTTTCTGCGAATAATAATTTTAAAGATAAAATAGAAAGCGCTATTGAGATAGCGAAATCTATAAAATTAGCCAGAGATATGGTAAATGAGCCACCAAATGTCATGACCGCGCAGAAATTCTTAGATGAAATAAAAAATGATATGCATAAAAAAATAAAACTGGAAGTTATGGATGAGCAAAAATTAATAAAAGAAAAGTTAAATCTTATATTAGGTGTAAATAATGGTAGTAAAAATAAGCCATATTTATTGATATTAAAATATATGCCTGTTAAAAAGGGTCCCGTGGGAGTAATGGTAGGTAAAGGCGTTACATTTGATTCGGGTGGGATTAATTTAAAATATGGAAACTTCGCGGATATGAAAACGGATATGACTGGTGCGGCTGTTGTTTATTCTGTGATAAATATACTAGCTAAAAATAAAATAAAAAAAAATGTGGTTGCTTTAATTCCTTTGGTAGAAAATATGATTGGACAGACAGCAATCAGACCTGGTGACGTAATAGTAAGTCATTCCAAAAAAACCGTAGAAATTACAAATACAGATGCAGAAGGTAGGTTAATTATGGCAGATTGTTTATCTTATTGTAAGAAATATAAACCAGCATATGTTATAGATGTTGCCACTTTAACAGGATCAGCATCTTCTTTGTTTAATAAAATGTCTATAGCAATGATGGGGAATGAAAATGGTATGCAATCTCTTTTTGAAGAAAAAACAAATGAAGAAAATGAGAAAGTTTGGAAATTACCTTTTTGGGAAGAATATAATAAGTACTTGGTTTCTAATGTTGCAGACTTAAAAAATAGCGCAGATAAAGTTGGCGGACAAATTATGATTGCTGGTATGTTTTTATATAATTTTGTCCCAGAAGATACAAATTGGTTACATTTAGATATAGCAGGTGTGTCTTATGCAGAAAATTCTTCAAAATATAACGGTGCGACGGGGAAATCCATCAATCCTATATATGAATTTGTAAAAACATATTAAATTGATTTGTATAATTCTCTCAGTAAATATTTTATGAGAGAATTATGCCAAAAGTTATAATGGGTGTCGCCAGATTTAATAATGAAACATGGGAAGAAAACAAAAATTGGCGAATAAAAAACAATTTTACTGGGTGTATTTATGGTGTTGATAAAGAAATGCCTTCTAAAGTAGCATATGGTTCTAATGTATTTGTATTTGAGATGAATAATTCAACAAATCAAATTATGGGAGTAGGCGTTGTTCAAAATATATATAGGAGTGAGTATCGAAGAAAAATATATGAAAACGATAATTATAACCGCTATATTTATAAGGGTACCAAGTATAAATCTCGTGAAGAATTACTAAATTTAAATACAGAGCTAATAGAAAATGTTGAAAAAATATTATTTACAGGATCAAGACATTTTAAAAGAGGGCATGGTATTACGATAATACCACCAGAAAGATTTGGGACAGAGTATAAAGAAAAACAGCGAAAAAAAACACAATGTGGTAGATGTGGTCAATTGGGACATAATGCGAGATCATGTACTAGTAAAGTTAGGGTGCTATGCAAGAATAAAGAATCGTGCAAGAAAAAATGTAAATATTGTGGAAAATTAGATAAGGGTCATATTTGTCCTAGATTTAAAGTAAATTATTCTAAAATAAGAGAAGTAATATTATTTTTAAATAATTTGTTTAATTAAACAAACTAGATCCTCTCCCATACTCACGTATGATGCTTCTAGTCGTTTTTATTTTATTAAACTTTTCTTCATCACTAAAAACTAAGTCATTTTCTTCAAATAAATCATTAATTCCAATAATAAATTTATACACATAATCAGTAGTGCGTATAGTAGAAGTATTCATTTTAGTTTTTTCGAAATATTCATAATTATCGTAGTTATTAAATAACCAGCAATTATTAAAGTGTTTATCTTGAATTTCACCAGTTACTTTTTTACGAGTATTTTTTTTCTCTTTATTAACAATTTTATATAGTTGAAATATATGGTTATCCCATCGAATGGAAAGAGTTTGTAAGTATCCTGGTCTATTAAATAGGATTTCACCCTTATAATTTTTTGTAAAATTAACACCATAATGGATAAATGGAACATTTTGATTAAATAATTTACTAATTTTCCACAATTCTTTATTACAATAATTTATAATTTTATTAATTCTATGATAATTATCTATAATATTTTTCCTTTTAACATCGATCACTTGTTTGAACCATGTCATATAAGTGTTTTCATGGTATTCTTCTCTGAAATCTGGTGTAGTACTTTCATTAAATAATATTTTACTATGGTTTTTATATTCATTAGATATTTCAATAATAGATCTAATAATATTATTAAATGTTTCTAATATGGTTACATTACACATTTCAAAAACATGTAAAATTTTGATTAATTTTTGTTTTCTATTATTTTTCTTCATAATAAGTGTTTTATAACGTTTTTCGTTTATTTTCTCCATAATATATTTAATCCTCATACTTTCATCTTTTTCATCAATATCTCTTACTGCGATTCTTAAGTAATGCAATTCATAGTTGCTGAAATGGCTAATAGCCCTGTGTAACTTTAAAAGATTTGAAATAAAATATCTTTGTTTTGTCATAGAAATATAAACATTTTTTTTAATTTTACATTCAGTTGGTATCGAACTTGTAATATTATTATATTCATCTTGAGAATAATATGGTGTATTATTTTTAAAAATACTAATATTTTTAGGTGAGAAGATAGGAATATAAGTAAAATCTTGATAACCATCTGGTTCATTTGTAAATTGTTTATGTGCTATAATAGAGGCGTTGAAACCTTTATAGTTAAATTCTTTAAAATATAAGATTCTAGGGGTATTATTAATATCGGATTGAATGGTAAGCCAATGCATATTATGTGATGTTCTTTCTAAACTAGAAAGCACGCCAACATCGGGAATTCCACCACATAAAACTTCACCAACGTTTCTAAGATCGGTTGTTTCTGCATTATTTCGCTTCCATTCATAATAGTGTGGGTTGTGAATATTGCCATTTACTTTTAACCCAGTTGTCCAGCTAAATGTAACATGACATTGTGTGCACCACATTTGGTCGCATCCTGATATCTTCGATATCCTAGTTGAGCAATTCGGACATGGTTTTGTATCTTTTTTAATAAGATTAAAGGTTTCTATATTATTTTTATCACATTTATGTTCATAAGTGAATTCTTTATTTGATTTACTTTCTCCACTAACTGTTACTTTTTTTTTAATTTCAAAACATTTTTTACATACATGAGAATCACACATAGGACAAATAAATTTATTGCTAAGGAAGCCTTGGCAATTTTCTTTTGGACATTTATAATCATACGTATCTTTAACACTTTTCGATACAACATTATTCTTTAAATCTTCATATTTTCTCTCAGATTGAGAAAGGTCATCTCTTGCGATCCTCCAAAGTTGTTCAATTTCTTTCATTTTCTTCTTTTTATCATCTAATTCTATTTTACATTTCTCTGTTTTAATAATTCTCTCAACAGTTGGCATTGTATTAGGAATTTTACTTTTTTCAATATCAAATAATAGTTGTTTTTTATGATTTCTATAATCTTTTATCATCCAACTTTTACCGAAGTTTTCATGACAAAATTCCATATTCCACGAATGATTACAACTGGGGCAGCTTGGATCACTAGTTTGATACAAGATGCTTATTTTAGTACAATTGTTACATGCTTTATATTCACAAAATGGACAAGAGCATATTTTTTTATAAGGAACTTTTTCTAAACAAATAAGACAGTCGATATCCTTTGATTCACCCATTTTATTGGTTAAATATTGTTTGAAATTACGTGTAATAAAATGTGCAATATTATAATTCAATTTAATTATGTATATAAAAAATTAAAAAAAAGATACTAATTTATATAATGAGTGATGCATTTATTGATAAAACAGATTTTGATATTCAAAATTATAATATAGAAGAATTAGTAAATATACTTGGTTTAGGTAGTGAAATACCATTAACAAATGAGAAAATAGTAAGAGTAGTAACAGTTTTTAAGAATAAATTTAAAAATAATAATAAGCTTACTGAGCAACAAAGAGAACATTTCACTACTTTTTTTGATGAAATACAGAGAAAATTATTAGAAAATAAAAAGAATGAGACGGTGAAAGACATTTTTGATAAAGGTGTAAATAGTAGGATAACAATGGAAGACTATCATTCAAAAGATAGGACACCAAGTGTAAATAAAATGTTACCAAATAACGTGATATCCGAGAGTCGTATAAAAGGATTAGAATCTGCAAACCCGATTCCTTTTGAGGCATTTTCAAAAGATTATAAAAATCCACTATTAAGAAATACCCGAAAACAATTAGTAACAATAGACAGTACTTTTAGAAGTATATTGTCAGATAAATCAGTTTTTTGTCCGGATGATTCAGATTTGGATTTAAATAGTAGTACAGCGAAGAAGTTAGAAACTTCTTCAAATTTCACTGTAAATTTGGTTCCTCCTATAAAGAATGTGATGGAATTAGCTTTTGACTCTGCATATATACCCCATTGTTGGTGGACATATTCTTCAGATTATGGTACAAGTACATTTTTTGAATCAGAGGAGAAAGATATAGATGGTACATTAGACTATGAATTTCCAATACAGGTGGATATAACAGAAGGGAATTATCCATCAGGTAGTAGAATTATACAGGAATTAAATGAAAAATCACAATACTTTAAATTTTATTATAATGATATTCAAGAAAAAATAGCTATAAAAAATGAATCTTCAAAACGGCGTAAAATATTTTGGTATACAAAAAGCATACCATTTTGTTCAAAAACAGGTTATGGTTCGAAAGTAGATTATAATTTAGGATGGTTATTAGGATTTAGAAATATAGATTATGAATTAGAACCAAACCAAACAATTATAGCTGAATCTATATTAGATTTAATAGGTACAACTTATGTATATATTTTATTAGATGATTTCAATAATAATAAACCTAATCAAGATTTAGTATCATTTACAAATAATGTAGAAACATTTAATATGCCTTCTTATTACGTTAGGACGACGATGAAACCGGGGCAAGAATGCTTACTTGAACCAGAACCACCAAAAGGTTTTTGTGGTAAAAAATCAATAAATAAAGATTTATCATCAAACTTAACAAGTGCTCAGAGATATACAATAGATCAAATAAGGTTTGCCATGTCTGGGACTAAATTAGATAGATATAATAGTCCGAATAGTAGAGACGTTTTTACGAAAATTAATTTATCAATACCATCTTCAGGAAGAGGTACATCAACTGTATTTAGAAATGTGACGCATGATTATACAAAGCGAATATACTTTGGTCCTGTTTCTCTAAGAAAGTTGAAAATAATGTTGGTAAATGATAAAGGAATTCCTTTAAACTTAAATGGTCGTGATTGGTCTTTTTCTTTTTATGTAAAGACAATTTATCAAAATTAACAAATACAACAACAACTTCTGTCATAATTTTGCATGTTTTTAATGTTCTTTAATTGGATTAAATTTTTTTTAATTGAAACAACCCCTCTGTGGTCATCTACATCAAAATTTTTAAATATTTCATCAATCATTTTATAATTTATATCTTTAACAGTATCTACATCATTTAATGCGGAAACTTCAACATAATCAATATTTTTATGTTGAATTTTATTTAATACTTGTTTTTTCGAAATAATTCTATTTGAAGAATCTGCTTTATTACCAATAACAATAATTTTATAAGATTCTTCTTCGCTTTTATTATCATTTATTTCATTAAACCAATAATCGAGTGTTCTCAAACATTTATTTGAAGTTAAATCAATAACTAAGTAGAGGCCGATTATATTTTTATAGTAACTTTTTAGTACGGGAGCGTAGCATTTATCACCAGCGGTATCCCAAAACTGTAGTTTAACAATATAATCTTTATATTTAACACTTGTGGAATTAAATTCAACACCGATTGTAGCTGCATAATGTTTATCAACTTGGTTATCACATAATCTATTTACTATAGTAGTTTTTCCAGAATAAGCATCACCAATTAAAACAAGTTTAAAAGAATAATCATATGTAAAATTCATATAAATAATACAAATATTTTTATTTAGATAATATGTAGTATAATTTTATTTATATATAAATAAAAATTATTTATACACCAGCAATACAGTTTTAACAATATTTTCAATGTCTAAAACGGTAGTTTGTAGAGAATTGCTAAACTTTTCAATATCTTTTTTTATTTTATTTATTTTTCTTTTAAATTCGGATGACATTTTTTTAACTTTATCAATTATTTCTTTATTAGAAAAATCAATATTGCTACATTTCATTAAAGATTTTAAGAAATCGGTAGCGCATTTTATTTTTTCCTTATTTTTATTTGTATTGCATAAATAAATAACCGGTTTATTATTTATAATATTTATTTCAAAATCATCTTTTTTTGCAATACCGGAAGAATTAGAAATAAGTATCCCGGAATGAACATCTATATTTTCTTCAATATCTTTATGAAACTTTTCTATTTCTTTTTTGGGTACATTAGAGCTGTAGTCTTTATTATCAATTAATATTTTCTTTTCATCATCGCATACAATTAAAAAATCACCTCTGTTGGGATCTCCATGTGTATCTATAATTTCATTTTTTGGGAACATCATTGTTAATGTGTTGTACATTTTTTGTTCGCCAATTTTCCCTTTATAATAAGAATTATCATTTAATGTTTGGAAGTTGCTTATTTTTTCATAAAGATTATCAATTTTTTTTTGATATGTATTTCTAATATCATCAATTTCTTTTTTGTTACTAAGCATAATTCTCTCAACAATTTGATTTTTATTATCATCGGAAATTTTAATCTTATTTCTATATTCGCTAATTTCTTCTTTTAATTCATTTATCTTAGAATTTTTATAATTTAAGTCTATTTGGTATTGCTGACTAATATTATTTTTAACTTCTTCAATAAGTAATTCTTTATTTTTTTGGTTAGATATTTTTATTTGTCCAATTAAGTCATTTAATTGTGTAATTTCATTTTGTTTATTGTGTATTTTTTTAATATGTTTTTCTTTTATTTCTTTTAATTTAATAGTGTATTCAGTATTATTTATTTGATAAATATTTTCAATGGTGCCTAGATAAGCACTATATCCAATTTCCAAAACTTTTGATAATTGCATAGGATTTAATTTAATAATATTTTCTATAAATTTTGTATTTGAATCAACATTTATAGAAATAGTGTTCATTTTACTTTATAATAATTTTTATAATATCTTTAAGTTTGTTATAAAAATTTAAATACATGTTTTATATATATATAGTAAAGTATGGAACATTTTAAAACAATAAAAGAAAGAACAGATATGATATTGGAACCACTTCAAGTAATGATACAGTTAGGTATATTATCTTTTTGTCCGGTGGGAACAAAACTAAGTATTTCTGATAATATTTTACATTTGCAGGAACCATCATTATATCAGGGCATGCTTCGTTGGTATATGAACGATAACAAGGATGATTTATATTATTTGTTTCAGGCTATTAGGCGTTATTATTTATGGTATAATCCAAGAGAAAAGGAAGTTTTCAAGAGGATTCTGCAAGTAGCAATGAATGGAATTGAGCGTTTAATAGAGACATATGATAATTCTGAAAAGCTTTCTATAAAGCAAACTTTAAATTTATATACGAATATTTTAAGTTTAGAGACGCCAAATTTATTTGAGAATACACAGGACATATCTTCTGTGAATATAGATAGTGTATTTAAGAATGTGACTAAGTTATACAATAAGAAGGTGTTGGCAATAGTGCATAATACATTTTGTTTATTGGAGACAGAGAAATCAGAAGAAAACAAGCGAGAGATTTATTCTGGGTTGCAGAAGATTTTGTCTATATACAATAAAAAAATCAATAATTGGATAAAAGATAATTTAACGTGTTAAAATATTTATATATTATATATGTTATCAAATGAGATAGGATTTGTATTTTTATATGTAGCAGCATTTGGATTTTCAGATTATTTTGTAAAGGTTTATAATTTAGATGGTATAAGTTATATGTTATATTATACATTAGTAGCAATAATAGCAGTATTTATACTATGTTATAATGGTTATTACAAAAATAAAATGTAATTATATAGTATATGCCAACACAAGGTAAGAATATTGGAATATCACAACCAAGATCATACCATAGAAGACCAAATTTACCAAATACGTTAAATGCAAGATTCAAGAATAAGGATAGTGTGATGAACAGTCATTTTTATAATATGTTTGGTATGTTTGGTTCAGCTAGTTCAAGTAATAGGAAGCAGATAGTATATACTGATATGGGAAGTGTTTCTACGGGAAAACAGGAAATTCAACAGTCGAATTTAGAGGCTAATGTAGGACAAATGGATAGATTAAATAGGATAAAAGCAATGAACATTAAACAATCAAAATAAATTAATAATAATATTAAATTTATTTTGTAAATATTTTTTTCTCAAACTTTTATAGTGTTTTTATGGTAATGTATGAAGATAGAAACAATAATTATATTTTTAGTATGAGAGCATATTATTTTTTTTGCTCTATTTTTTTTGAAAAGTTTTTTTGGAAAAAAAAAAAAAAAAATAGTAAAAAATAAAAAATTCTGGAAAAAAGTTTTGAAAAAAACGCTTCAAACTTCAAACTACTACATCGTGGAGGCAATTTTTTGAAAATAAAAAAAAATTCATGGAGGGACTTTATGTAGTGGGACTTTTTGAGCTAATTTTGTGGAACAGCTAAAAAAAATGCACTAAAAAAAGTGATCACTCTTCTTGAAAAAGTCATAATTATTTTTTTAGGTCAAGATGCTAATTATGGTCTAAAAAAAGTTTAAGCGTTTTTGAAAATCTTTTTTTTTGAAAAAAAAATTTCCTCACTTTTTCAGGACACCGCATAAGTGAGGAGCTGTTCAACACTAAAAAAACTATTATGTTAAATGGTAACAGTGCTAAAAATATAATTATTGTTTTAAGACCATGTTTTTTATTTTTGCGCTCTCAAAAATTTTGTTGTTGAAAAGGTTTTATGGTAAGGCGTTCATAATATATTTATATTTATTTTTTTGTTGCTCACTTATGAGGTGTCCTGAAAAAGTGAGGAATTATGATTTAAAAATATTATTTTATAGTATAATAGATGGAAACTTATTGTTGTGAAATATGCAACTATACTACACGTAAAAAATATAATTTAACGCGTCACTTGAAAAAGCATAATAAAGAAAAGAATAAATTTTCAAAAAAGTGTGTATGTGGTAAGATGTACAAAACGAGACATGGATATTATAAACATGTGAAGAATTGTGCAAAATCAATATCTGGAGAGAAGTTCGTAATAAATAATATTACAAATAATATTCAGAATACGAATAATATATCAATAAATTTTTATTTGGATAATTATTGTAACAATGCGAAAAACTTGACAGATTTTGTAAAAAATTTAAAATATACTTTGGAAGATGTGATGAATGCGCATAAGAATGGTTATTCATCTGGAATAACGAACGTTGTTTTGAAAGGTTTAAAAGACATACCTGCAGTAGAAAGACCAATACATTGTGGTAATAAGAAGTCTGGTCAATTATTTATTAGGGACAACAATCAATGGGAGGAAGACAATATAAAGAATAAGGGTAAGGCGTATAGTATTATATCAAATATGAGGGCAAAACAGTATTTGGCATTAGAGGAATGGGAGAAAGCGAATCTGGGATGGGAGTTAGATGAGAAAAAATCATTAGAGAGGTGTAAGATAATTAATAGTTTGTTGGGAGTGAATAAGCAAATAGAGAAAGAGACGGAGAAAATTTTAAAAGATGTAGCGAAGAAAGTAGTAATAATAGATGTGGATAGTTTAAAAGATTAAAAACTTAATGTATATTATATGGGAAATATCATATCAAAAATAGTGAAGGATTGGTGTTGTGTGTGTTGTTGTATAAAATGTGATCAATGGAAGCGTGATAGAGAAACAAAAATGATTTATGAAAGAATAAAGTTGGAAGCAGAAATGTATGAAAAAACACAATTAATATAATATTTAAATATAATATATGAAAAATTTACCAAATGAGATTATACATATTATAATGAGTTATCTTTATAAATGTGGTAAAGATAAAAATTATATTTTGGATAAGGAAACCCTTGATATATATAAATATATTTCGCGTGACTGTAATAAAATTTTTATTTTGCGAAAAAATTTATGCGAAAGATGTGAAAAGGATAAAATTATAAGATTAAGAATGATAATGAATAATTTGTTGCCTGGATAATTTTAGAATAAATTTTAAAATGGATTAGAATTGAAAGTAAAAAATGTGTGTATATTATAAAATTCTCTCAGACATGTTTTTTGAAAAGGCATTAGAAATAGTGAAAGATGACGAGTTTAGAAAAATGATTACGAGTTTTCCAGAATTAGAAAAATTGGAGAAAGATATTGCAGAAGATCGTGAAAGATTCTTTGAAGTTTTGGAGGTGTTTCCAGAAGAAAAATATATTTTTCGTAGTTTTAGTTATTTTAAAAAATCAGAAACCCGTGTTGTGATAGTAGGTCAAGATCCATATCATACACCTGGTATGGCAACAGGATTAAGTTTTGGTATTTCAGAAAACTTCAAGAAAGTTCCACCATCATTAAGAAATATAAATCGCGAGTATTTCGAAGAATTTGGGAAAGACATGGAAGATTTAACTTTAGAGAAATGGGCGAGACAGGGTGTTTTGATGATGAATGCGGCATTTACAGTGAGAGAGAAATCACCAGCATCCCACATGAAATTTTGGAAAAAATTTACGAGGTATATTATAGAGGAGTTGAAGAAAGATGAGAAGATTGTTTGGGTAGCTTGGGGTGCTTTTGCAGATAAAATGATTGGAGATGTTGAGAGAAAAATAATTTCTTCGCATCCGAGTCCGCTAAGTTTCAAAAAGATGTATAAAGAAAATCCAAAATTTTTTGGTTCGAAGCCGTTTTCATCAATAAATAATGTCTTGAAAAACGATATTGACTGGTAATTAGGAGTGAAACACGGTGTTGAAAAATGTGTAAAAATAATAAACATGCATTTGTTACCATAATAAAAAAGTTATGAATATGTTTCTTACCATATAAGGTAAGAAAAATATAAATATGAATAAAAAACCATAATTGTTACTGAAAAAATATTATTAAAAGTAAATTTTCTGTTTCTTACCATAATATGCAGTAAAACAAAATAAAGTTATAATTCCAAATTAACACATATTTGTATAATAATAATATTTTTTTCTGCTTGTTACCATAATATGGTAATAAACTGTATTTTCAACACAAAAACTACATGTTTATTTTTAATAAAATATCAGGGAGAAAAACTGGAAAAATTACTAAATAAAT
>VMHT01106805.1_pt1 | contig 14446 bp, 13 predicted proteins | sample 4693611 | NCBI WGS metagenome assembly VMHT01 (sample SAMN12280063, study PRJNA550983) | marine metagenome | isolation source: seawater sampled from same location over 5 years 0.02-0.2 micron viral filtrate | place: USA: collected off the coast of southern California halfway between the port... ... | reverse complement strand
CATTTTATCATAGCAATTATAATTGGCATGCAGGTAAAAAACAAGACCAAATGATGACTCCATTCATTACAGAAAAAACATTTAAGGGTGCATACTATTATTTGCCTATGTTAATTGTGGGTATGCAAGGATCATTAAGAGTATTTAAAGAGTTAGGCTTTGAAAGTTTTCCTGAGTTCTTCGATGAATCATATGATGATGAACTTAATCCTGTAACTAGAATGGAAAAGATTAAAACAGAAATAAAAAAATTACAAGATATGCCGTTGTCTAATTTGCATGATTTATATCATAGCAAGCCAGTTCAAGAGAAATTAATACACAACAAGCAACAATTTAACAAATATATACGCCTAGATCCTTTATGTAACATGGTTAAATTAGACAAATTGTATAAACCCAACACGCCTTTTATTGGACTAAATCCTCATTTAGACGAAATTTATTTAGATAAATAAAGTATGTAGTTAATTCTACAACAGATTAATAACACATCAGGAGATGAAAATGGCCTCAATCGGATTCATCGGAGTAGGTAAGTTAGGACAAGCCTGCGCCGAGATGGTCGCCGAGGTCCATGATGTTGTTGGATATGATGTTAATCCTGTAGAGCCTGAAAACTTTACAATGGTTGACAATATGGAAGATGCTGTAAAAGGACAAGACATTGTTTTTATTGCAGTACCTACTCCACATGATCCACAATATGATGGGAAGGCACCTACCAGCCATTTACCTAACAAGGACTTTGATTACTCGATAGTTAAAGATATCCTTAGCAAAGTAAATGCTGTAGCGACCCAAGAACAATTAATAGTCCTTATTAGTACAGTACTGCCTGGTACTGTTAGACGTGAGTTTATTCCATTAATAACTAATACTCGCTTTGTGTACAATCCATACTTAATTGCTATGGGCACAGTCAAGTGGGATATGGTAAATCCAGAAATGGTAATGATAGGAACTCAAGACGGAAGTGAAACAGGTGACGCATTGGAACTTGTTGACTTCTACAAAACAATAATGCAGAACGAGCCTAAGTATGTTATAGGTACTTGGGACGAATGCGAATGTATTAAAGTATTCTACAATACATTTATATCAGCAAAAGTAAGTTTAGTAAACATGATACAAGACGTAGCAGAAAAGCAAGGTAACATAAACGCAGAAGTTGTTTGTGATGCTTTAGCAAATTCGGACAGACGTATTATGGGACCAGGTTACATGAAGCCAGGTATGGGCGATGGTGGTGCATGTCACCCTAGAGATAATATTGCCTTACGTTTTATGGCACAAGAACTTAATTTAGGTTATGACTTATTTGATAGTGTAATGCGTAGTAGAGAAGTACAAGCAGAGAACATGGCTAATCGTTTGATACAGTTAGCAGGTGCTTATCATCCTACTACACAAACAATGGTATCAGAGTTGCCAATAGTAATAGTTGGCAAAGCATATAAACCTTTGGTAGCATATGAAACAGGTTCCAGCAGTATGCTTGTAGGACATTACATACAAGAAGCAGGATTTGAATTACATTACTATGATGAACAAACAGGAGATATACCAAGTGAGGATACATTAAAGTATCCATGTGTATATCTACTTGCACATAATCCAGAAGTAACATATGGAGACCAACTAGACACAGTACCTGGTTGGTATAATGGTAAACACAATGTAACAGATTGTGATACTGCTCTAACAGTTTCAACTGGTAATGGTACAGAGTTAAACTTTGCACCAGGTAGTATAGTAGTTGATCCTTGGAGGAAAACTCCTAAGTTAGAAAATGTAGAAGTAATACATTATGGTAACACCAGGGAAACAATTTAAGTATGGTCATGGATCAGGAAATTATTGACCATATCTTATCCAAATGGGGAAGTGTGGAAGAGATGCGAGAACTGAATGAACAGTATCGTTATACTCCACCTTACCCTACATTGCATCTAGAAGACTTTCTTCCAGAACAATGTTTACAAAATCTTTATGAAGAGAGCCAAACAATACCTAAAGAGTATTGGTCAACTTTTACAAGAGCAAAAAGTTATATGGAAGAATGTAAAGATTTAAAAGAGGCACCACAGGCTAGACAACTAGTTAGTGCTATGCATAGTCCAGAGATATTAAACTGGATGAGCAAAATATGTGACGTAGGTCACTTACTTCCTGATCCGTATCTTGTGGGGGCAGGGTATATGAAAAGTTATAAAGGAGATAGTTTAAAAATACACTCTGACTTTAACTGGAATGAAGAATGCCAGACCCATAGAGCATTAAGTTTTATTCTTTATTTTACGCCAGACTGGAATCCAGAATGGCATGGAGACTTACAGTTTTGGGACTTCAATAAAGAAAAGATGATTAGCAGTTATCCACCTAAGTGGGGTAACATGGTAATATGGAAATACCACAAACGTGGATTCCATGGACATCCTAATCCTATTACTTGTCCTGATGACAGGTTTAGAGTAGGCTTTAGGTTGTTTTATTTTATAAGCGATAGTGTTCATGATTGGAGAGATCCACCACATAAGAGTTTGTATTGGTATGACAAAGATAAGAACGAACCATACCATGCAGGAGAATACGGACATGGAAAAGTAGATGACAAAAAATGATATAGATATAGAAAATTACCGAGGCGGTTACGCATTACAAGATCCAGGTATAACATTGGAGTTGGAAGACTTTGCACAGTCTACAGTTTTATGGGAAGGATTTTTTAAAGCAGATGGTAATATTAATATGCACAATGTATTCTGTTCAGAATACTTAGATTGGATACAGTCAAACAAGCGAAATGATATATTAGGCTTTGACCACTTCCATCACATCTCTATGACAAATGGTACTAGTGAAGCATTCCAGATGTTTATGATGAGACACAATAATCGTAAGTTTAAATTTTTTAAAGGTGACTTCATGATGCATAAGGTTGCAAGTAACATTATGCTAAATGATTGGAGTTGGATTTATGAAGCAGGTGAGATTACAGCCGATAGTGCTGTAATTATTAGTTGCCCTTTTAGTGACTTTGGTAGGGAACACCATCAGATGGAAGAACTACTAAATATATGTGATAGTTGGAATGTGCCCGTACTAATAGATATGGCATACTTTGGTATGTGTTATAACATAGAAATAGACCTAAGTCATAAGTGTATCGAAGAAGTTACATTTAGTTTAGGTAAGACATTTCCAATTATAGGTGCTAGAGCAGGCATACGTTTACAAAAACAAGAAGTAGATGATGCTGTTTTATTTGCAAACCAGCATGGTATTGTAAATAACTTCGGAGCAATGATTGGTCTTACATGTATAGAGAATTGGGATAGTGATTACATTGTCCGCAAGTACATAGAGACACAATTAGAAGTATGTAGTATGTTAGAAGTAGAACCTTCTAAGTGTATTATATTCGCTACAAGCGAAAAAGATTTGTGGCACCCACTAAACAGAGGAAACAAGAGTAGTAGACTTTGCATATCAGAGGATATTATTTTACACCATGACAAAGAGAGTAACTAATCAATTAGGATATACTTACGACCAAGACCACACAGATTGTGAGTCATGGTTTGACGTGCCTTATAAAAAGTGCGCCTTGTTGTGGAGCCATGTGTCTAACGAGCCGGGTGGAACATGTAGAACATGTTGTATTGCAAAGCATAGAATAAAAGACACTAAAGGCGAAGAAATAAATTTATCAACTAGCACAATGCTAGAAGTTTTACAGAGTAAGTTTGTAAAAGATATAAGACAAGAAATCAGAGACGGTGGTACACCAGACAACTGTGAAACATGTTGGATAGATGAGGCCAACGGCAAATACAGTAAACGTCAACAATATAATGACTACTATGAAAATTGGTATGGCAATCAACATATTATGTGGGAACAGGAACCAGAGAAAGTTGTAGACGCACAATTAATATTTGATAACACATGTAACTTAAAGTGCAGAAGTTGTAACACAAACTACAGCAGTAAGTGGAGAGAAGAAGCAATAGACAGACAAGTTCCATTTTGGGAAGTAGATTCAGAAATAGATATGATGGACGAACAACGTAGTAAGTTTTGGACTACTATGGATGAATGGACTGAAGGTATATTACGATTAGAGATAATGGGTGGCGAACCATTTTATATGAAGCAGTTTAAAAACTTTGCTAACCTATTAATGGACAGAGGAACATCACAACGTATTGCTATGACATTAAGTACAAACGGAACAGTTGCAGACAAAGTTCAATTAGACCGTATGGCAAATAATTTTAAGGACTTGGCATTTAGTGTAAGCATAGATGGTATAGAAGATAAGTTCACGTACTTGAGACATCCTGGTAACTGGGACGAAGTAAGAGACAACCTAGATTACTATTACGAATTACACATAGGAGACTATCCTGTTAATGTACAAATATCACATACTATTACAGCATTGAATGTTATGTACTTGCCAGAGTTTCACGAGTACTTTAAAAACAGATGGCCCGCATTTAAAATATGGAATAACTTTGCACACTATCCTAAATGGATAACATGTAGTGTATTACCTCAACGTGCAAAGAAAGAAATTACAACTAAACTACAAGCATATGACTTTGGTTTTTACCAAAGTGAAATAGATAGTTTAATACAATACATGAACACACCTTTATATCAAAATGGAGAAAGTGTTGCAGGTAATGTTAGAGAAAGATTTGACAAAGAAAGATTACAAATGTTTGATGCAAGAAGCATCGAAAAGAAATATGATACATTTAAAAACCAAATAGCAGGAGGAGACAAATATCGGCAAGAGAACTTTACAGAAGTTTTTCCAGAACTTCACGAGTTGATAAAAGATAGTTTTAACTATGAACAAGAAATTGAGACTGTGTCGAGAGAAGGTTTTAAGAAGTTAAGTGTTGAGGAGTATGGATAATGAGTAGACCAGATACATATTGTCCTTTACCTTGGCAACATTTAGCAACACATCCACATGGTGGTATTACTACTTGTTGTATATCAGACCACACTGATGGATTAAACCGTGCTAGGAATTTTAAAGGAGATTATGATGAATTTTTATCGCTAAATAATGAGACGATAGAACAGCATATGAACAGCGACTATTATAAAGAAGTTCGTTTGCAAATGCTGAATAATGAAATGCCTAAGGCATGTATGAGGTGCTACAATGAAGAAGACAATGGAATTAAATCAAAACGTGACCATGAGAAAACAGTTTTTCCACAGAACACCCTTGATTGGGCGAGTGGGCTTACTAGGGAAGATGGCTCTATTGATATGGACTTGCGTTTTATTGAGTTGCGTCTTGGCAATGTATGTAACGTTCGGTGCCGTACATGTAATCCGGCTAGTAGTTCAAAGTGGTTGGAAGACTATAAAGACATTGTGGAGAAGGCTGACTTTGTCAACAAAGGATACTTAGGATTAAATTTTCCTGAGGACTTTAAGTGGGCAGAAGATGATAACTTCTATAATGACTTGTATGATAGTGCTCCTAACTTAGAAGTACTGTATATAAATGGAGGAGAGCCAACGTTAATTAAACAACATTGGACTTACTTAGAAAAATTAGTAGAGAGTGGTAGAAGCAAAGATATTACATTATGGTATAATATTAATTGCACTATGCTACCACCAATTGCTTTAGAACTATGGCCCCAGTTCAAAGAAGCAAGAATATGTTTAAGTATAGATGACTTAGATGATAGAAATGCTTTTATAAGAACAAGCACAGATTGGAATGCTGTTCTTAGAACTATAGATACACTAAAGCAACATGAGGAGAAACTAACCTTGCGTATTACACAAACGGTTAGTGCATATAACTATGCAACGTTACCAGAGTTTTTTGAATGGGCGAACAGCATTGGGATTGAAGTTGACATGAACTTCGTGTATGATCCTGATTACCTAAGTCCTGCGGTTATACCGGTTAAGGCACGAGAGTTGATACATACACAATTTAGAAAACAAATGGGTAACGATTATAAACTTGGGACTTTGTTAAGCATGTATAATAACGAAGATTGGAACGAGTTAAAGTGGGAACAGTTTTGTCGCTATAATGATTTATTAGATATAAATGATGAATCTGATTGGCGACAAACATTCTCCAAACTAGAGGAATATATAAATGATTCAGAACATACTAGCATTTACTAGACCCAAACTAGTTGCATTAAGATGTTTAATGCATGTGGGCCTTGCTACGGCTATTGTGTTAGGGCCAAGTAGTTATTGGTGGATATCATTAGGAGTATATTTTTGGTTTGCAAGTATTGGTAATAGTGTTGGGCAACATAGATACTTTGCACATAAGACTTTCAATACTAGTAAGTTTTGGGAAAGAGTCTTATTGCTTAGTGCAACGTTGGCTAGTATTAGTTCTGTGTTTGGGTACATAGTAACCCATCGTGAACATCACAAGCACACAGACGATGAATTAGACCCCCACAGCCCATGGCATATGAGTTTATGGAGAAGTTGGAGTTTGGACTTAACTGATACAGGACGTTGGAACTTGCGTAATGCAAAAGACTGGATTAGAAACAAAGACGTAATGAATACACACAATTATTTCTTTGCTTACATACTAGCATACAATATACTATTAGCATTGATAGATCCTTGGCTAATACTATATGCATACTTAGTGCCAGCAAGTTTAGTAGTATGGGCAACAGGTGCCTTTAATACTTGGGGACATGGAAAAGGATTAACGTTCTTAGGATATAGAACATTTGAAACAGATAACAAAGCGGTTAATCATCATTTGGTTAACCTTATAACTTTTGGAGAAGGGTGGCACAATAATCATCACAAGTATCCTGGTAGATATTATCAAGGAGAACAATGGTGGGAGTGGGACTTAAACGCATGGATAATAAGACTGATAAAGAGTTAGACGACCTAGTTAAAGGTGATGCCTTTTGTGTCCTGCCATGGATACACATGCACCCATGGCCCGATGGCAGAGTATTCACTTGTTGTTTAAGTGAACATGATACACCTGTTGGAGATTTAAACGACCAAACATTAGAAGAAGTTTATAACAGCGAAACTATGAAGAAGTTTAGAACTGCTATGTTGGAAAACAAAAAGATATCTAATTGTAATAGATGTTATGAGCAAGAAGGTTACGGACATGAAACATTAAGAATGCGAAGTAATGAAGAGTTTATGTTTGACCATCGAGATTGGAGTCACAAAAGAGATTTAATTAAGAGCACCAGGGAAGATGGAACCGTTGACGGGGGAGTCAACATGACTTATGTTGATATGCGATTCAGTAATATATGTAATATGCGATGCAGAACATGTGGCCCTGATTTAAGCAGTCAATGGTTCAACGATGCTGTGGACAGTAAGTATAACAAAACACCTGACACAGCAATACTGCAAATCAAAAAAGGTAAGACATATGACTTTATGCAAACCTTTGACAAGTATATACCTACTATAGAAAAACTATATTGGGCAGGTGGTGAGCCATTAATAATGGACGAGCATTGGTACATCATGAACAAGTTAGTAGAGAATGGACAAACACATCCTTCAAGTCCAATGCGAATATTTTATAATACAAACTTTAAAGCATTAACATATAAAGACAACGATGCAATAGAGTTATGGAATAAGTTTGATCCTAACTGTATTAGTGTTGGTGCTAGTTTAGATGACTGTGGTGTACGTGGGGAGTATATCCGTAAAGGAACTATATGGAGTGAAACTGTTAAGAACAGAAAACGTATGATGGAAGAATGTCCTGACATAGACTTTAATATTAGTTGTACAGTTAGCATGTTTAATATTTTAAATCTAGATAAGTTCTTTTGGGAAATGGTAGAACAAAAATTTATAGGCATAGAAGATTTTGGTGTTAATATATTATTAGGTAAGCACATACATAGATGTACTGTATTACCTGAACGTTATAGAAAAGAAGCACAAAAGAAAATAGCACAACTAATTGAAGATGTAGAATACAAAGATAACTTAGGCAGAACAACAAGTACCCTTAAAAGTTTACATAAGTTTCTAGAAGATGACATGAGTCATTTAATTGGTCCTAGTATGCAAGAAGCAAAAGAGCTGGATAGGTTTAGACAAGAGACTTTGTTTGAAGCAATACCAGAACTAGGTGAGATAGCAGAATTAAGAGAAGCATACGAAAATGCAGACGAGGGTAACTACAAACAACCGGGGAACTTTGCAGTAGGAAAGGGAACAGTAAATGAGTAACGTGCCAGAACATTTTTGCATACTACCTTGGATTAACCAAGAGGCTCGTACCAATGGAGAGATTGGTGTGTGCTGTGTTATGCAAGAAACAGCACCAGGGATAAATTTAGCAGATGGTAATACATTAAAAGATGTATGGGATAGTGATTGGTTAGCAGACCTTAAGAAAGATTTCTTAGCAGGAGAAAAACCTAAGTCATGTTTTAACTGTTGGAACGAAGAAGATGCAGGTATTGAAAGTAAACGTAAAAGAGAACTTAAAAAGTTTGCACATCACATAGACAACATAGAAGATATAACTAGACCTAAGAGTATGGATTTAAAATTAGGAAATATATGTAATGCTAAGTGTAGGATATGTACAAGTTTTGCAAGTAGTCAATGGGTACCAGAGGAACTAGAACGAGATACATTCGATGGTGCTTTGGTAAACACTTACGCACAGGTAATGGGAAGGCAAGGACGTTGGCCCGAACTAAATGAAAAGTTTTGGGACGAACTAGAAGACCAAATTATGGAAGTAGAAAGTTTAGAGTTCTTTGGTGGAGAACCATTCTTAATTAAAAGGCATTTTGATATATTACAAAAGTTGGCAGATGAAGGCAGAGCAAAAGACATAAGCATTAGTTATAACACAAATGGTTCTATATATCCTGAACAGTATATTGATTTATGGAAACAGTTTAAAGAAGTACAAGTGTTCTTTAGTATAGACAGTATCAACGAACGTTTTAATTATATTAGACATCCAGGTGACTTTGAAAAGACTATGGAAAACTTTTGGAAGTTTAAAGCAAATGACTTTTTAAAAGTAAACATATTCTATACAGTAGGAATATTTAATATAATGTATATGGATGATATATTAAAGTATGATACTGAACACAATCTAAATTGTGAGATACATTACAACATGGTGTATGCACCAGAGCATGTAAGTCCTAAAGCATTACCGCCTAAAATTAAAAAAATTATAACAGATAAATTCAAAGGTAACAATGACCACAGAATACAAAGCACACTAAACTATATGAATGGTGAGCATTATGATGTTAAAGAAATGATACCACAACTAGTAAGACAAACAAAGTTTAGTGATACGTATAGGGGAGAAAGTTTTGCAGAAACATTCCCAGAACTATATACACATTTACGTCCGTGGTTTGAAACACCTGAAACATCTGTGTTAGCAGATATGAAAATAATTGGATTAGGAGATGTCAATGGCTGAGTACAGTAAAACATTTTGTCCTTATCCTTGGATACATGTAATGACACAACCAGGTAGTACTGTGAACTTCTGTTGTGTTGCTACTGGTCAAATTAAAAATGATGATGGTAGTGTACTAATGCTGTCTAGAGGAGATGAAATATCCACAGTATGGAATAACAATCATTACAGAGAAATAAGACGTCAAATGATAGAGGGCGAACGTGTAGACGGATGTGCTCCTTGTTATGATTTAGAAGATTTAGGAATACCTAGTTACAGAGAAAACTATATTCAAGACTGGATGGGTTTTCATAGGAATGCAGAACAAATAAAAGACATAGTTGCAAAAAGCATAGACAATGATTATGTGGTGGAAGAATCACCACAGTACCTAGATTTTAGATTAGGCACACTATGTAACTTACGTTGCAGAATGTGTCAGAGTCAAAACAGTAGTGCCATATATAAGGAGTTACAAGATGAAGAATTATACACACAAGAAGAACGAGACTTTATCGTCAGTCAAAGTCATTGGAATGATTTTAGTGATTATACTCAGCCTTGGTTCGATGATGATGACTTCTTGGATACAGTCGAAGACTGGTTGCCCAATGTTAATAGATTATACTTTACCGGTGGAGAACCTACAATTATACAGCGAGTGTATTGGATACTCGAAAAATGTGTTGAACTAAACTTAAACCAAAATATAGATTTAGTATTCAATAGTAATATGACAAACATACAACCAAGGTTCTTAAATTTAATAGCCAAGTTTAAGAGTGTATTGATGTGTTTAAGTGTTGATGGCTACAGTACAACAAATGATTATATTAGAAGTGGCAGTACTTGGAGTATAGTTGATAAGCATATCAGAGACTATGCTACATCAGATGTAGTAGGTAATTTGTTGTTTAGTCCTGTTGTACAAATTTATAATATACTAAACTTAACAGACTTAATAGATTATGCAGAACGCATACATGCAGAAACAGGAAGAAGAATAGAGTTTAGTTTTTTATTAAACAACTATCCTAAATGTTTAGATATTAGAAACTTGCCTAAAGACATTAGACAAGAAGCCATAAAAAGGATAGAAACATGGCTGACTACAAGTAAATACTTTGCAGAAGATGAAAGGAATCTAGCCACACTACAAGGCATAATAAATGCTTTAGGTGATGACCAAGTAAACAATGATGCAGATACGCAGATGCAGATGTTTAAAGAGTACACCGAGTTATTAGATAAGAAACGTAATCAGAGTATAAAAGAGTCTGCTCCTGATTTATATAGGATGCTACAATGGACCTAAGTAAAAAGAAATGGTTATACGTTACAGGTTGTAGTCATACTGCTGGTGCAGAAGTTATTACACAAGGTAATGGACAACTAACACATGCAGGTTTACAAAAGTCTTACACAGGTTTGTTAGCAGAGAATTACAAACTAAACTTAATCAACGATGCATACTCTGGTGCAGGTAACGAATACATAATGCGTAGTGCTATGGACTTTGTTAGTACATGGCAACGTGCTGGTAGAAGTCTAGATGATGTATTAATTATATGTGCATGGACAACTAATGAACGTGTACAGTTTGTTTGGGAGAAAGCAGACCATCCAGAAGAGAGACATATACATTGGGCAAACAATCAAGACCCAAACCAACACAAAGAAAAGTTTGGGCATGACTTTACTAATTGGTTTAAAGCATTAAAAATATATGCCACAGATTATTATTATGGAACTAAACGTAAGGTAGGTAATATAGTTTTAACAAGTAACTATTTAGAAAGTAACAATGTTGATTATGTTATGCTGAACAGTTGTGCAAAGTTAGATCCAAGTTGGCATGATGCAAAAGTAAGTAGAGCTCGTAATCCTTTAAGTAGGTATGACCACTACATTGACCAACTACCTAAAACATACTTTGAACCTTATGATAGTTTTATAGAACAGTATTGGGAAAAGGAAGAATATAAAGAGCATATCAGTGATTGGCTACATGCTGATGCTCACATACATAATTTGTATTATAACAAATTAAAAACGTGGCTGGAGACAATATAATGAATAAAGAGAAAGAAGATATGAATGGATTAGGAGAGCCTGATAAGATTATCGATATGGGAGACTTAGATGGTAATCCTATACCAGCCGACACAGACAAACAAGTTGAAGTTCCAGACTTTGACTTAACAGACGAGGAAGAGGAATTGTTAAAAAAGAAATTAGAAAAACTTAGAAAGCAGGACCCATTTATATATAGATGAGAATATTAGGAATAAGCGGAATGTTTCACGATGCCTCAGCAACTATGATTGAGGATGGTAAAATATTATTTGCCGGACATGCTGAACGTTACAGTAGAGTAAAGAATGATGCATACATTAACAAACAGTTAATGAAAGAAGCATGTCAGTATGGGCTACCTGATATTATTGTATTGCATGAAAGCAGTAAGTTAAAAAACAAAAGACGTTTACGTCAACTAACCTGGAGTAGTATCAAGGCGGCATTCACAGAGCCTACTATGGAAGATTGGTTAGAAAAATTTTATCCACAGTTCAAAGGTATACCAGTAACAAACTGTTTACATCATCAAAGCCATGCGGCGGCTGGCATGAGTACAGCACCACAAGATTGGAGAGATGCAGTTATAGTCACAATAGATGCTATAGGTGAAAAACAAACAGCCACTATTAGTACTTGGGAAAAAGGACAACGTGTTATGCTAAGACATGAAGTAAACTTCCCAAACAGTTTAGGATTATTTTATAGTGCAGTTACAAGTGCTATAGGATTAAAGCCTATGGAAGATGAATACATACTAATGGGCATGGCGGCATATGGTAATCCTGTTTACAAAACTAAAATGGAAACACACTTATTTGATTATCATATAGATGATATGCATAAGTGTTTGCATACTGTTGACATGAGCAAAGGTTTGCCTAAAAGTTTTATGAGTAAAGAAGCATTGCAAGATGAACAAGTACAGTTTGACTTGGCGGCTAGTGCCCAAGCAGTTGTTGAAGAAAGAATTATGCAGTATTGTCGTTTAGCATTTAAGTATAGTGGTTCACAAAATTTAGTTTATCAAGGTGGTGTAGCACTAAACTGTGTTGCTAACAGTATGCTATATGACATATACAAAAACATTTGGGTAATGCCTAATCCAGGAGATGCTGGTAGCAGTCTTGGTGCCGCGGCATTATACTATTATGAAAGCACAGGCAACTTTGTAGATTGGGAAGGACCTTACTTAGGCACAAACATAGAAGGCAAGTGGCCCAAAGAAAAGTTTCTAGACAGTTTGCGTAAAGGAGATATGTTTGGTGTAGCAAATGGTAGAGCAGAGTTTGGTCCAAGAGCATTAGGCAATAGAAGTTTATTTGCAGATGCTAGAGGTAAAGAAATAAAAGATAAAGTTAATAAAATAAAACGTAGGCAAGAGTTCAGACCTTTTGCTCCTATAGTTTTAGAAGAATACGCAAGGGATTGGTTTGATATGCCAGGTGGTAATATAACTAGTCCATATATGAGTTTTGTGTGCAAGTGTTTAAAGCCAGAAGAGATACCAGCAGTAGTACATGCTGATGGAACAAGTAGAGTGCAAACAGTTAATAGAACACAACACCCAGAATTATATCATGCTATGAGACAATGGTATGCAGAAACAGGATGTCCTGTTGTGCTTAATACAAGTTTAAATATCAAAGGGCAACCAATTGTAAACACAGAAGCAGAAGCATTAGAGTTTGCTAAACATTATAAAGTAAAGGTACATTGTAGAGATGACTACTAAGACTAAAAAGTTAATGGATACCTGGGAGTTAAGAGCCTGGGTAACACAATACTTAAATGATATCAATGGTGACCATGTTGAATGGGAAAAGATATCTAGAGACCCATGGCTGTATGATCCTAATGTTACTATTGAAGAAGCAATGATATTAAAACTAAAAGATAAATGTCCACGTTGTGGGTATAGTGCTAAATTTCATAAAGATGATTGTGAGTTTAGTATGCAACAATTGATGTTTAGAGAATTAGAATCCGCAGATAGAGGAATATTATATTTTAATTTATTAACTGAAGAACTAGTTGAGAAAATGAAGAAGTTGTATAAAGATGTATAACGTATATTACATAGGTGATAATCCTACACTAGAAGAGCAAATACCGTTTGCACAAAAAGTAGATAGTGTCAAGGAAATTAATTGTGCTACAAGCATGTATTGGCTTGTGGACAATGACGTAGTTGTAACAGACTATAGTGTGTTTGAATTTATTCCAGACAGACATACAGCAAAATATAATCACGAGTGGAGATGGAATGAAAAAGATTTCGGGGGAGTTAGACTGCTACCTAAGATAGGTAGCGATGAGACTGTATGGCATCCTAAGTCAGTATGCACAAAAAGGTTTCAAATATTGTTGAGTGAAACACCAGGGAACTATTTTGACAACAATAAAAATGCTACACATGTTTGGTGTGTAGATCCAGAATACAAATTAGATGATAATATAGATTGGGCACCAGGGAACTTTGAACCAGACTATATACATGCATTTCATTTACGTGGACAACTTGAACATAAGTATCCAGATACTGAAGGGGGAGTTAAGTTATACCCACGTGAATGGAATGACTCTAAAATAAAATACCACGACTACTTAAATGCTACTATCAAGTATAGTATAATGTTTGTGGAGGATGTCAATGATTACAGCCAACGTGATTCGTTGGGGGACGATTACGTTTGGCTCATTGATAAAGAATATAAGATAGATGAAAACATTGACTGGGCACCCAATCCATTTGAATATAAAATGATACATTCATTTAAAATGCCACAGCAATTACAAGACAAGTATCCAATGGCAGAAGGTGGTATTAGATTAGTACCAGACAATTGGAGACAAGCAGAATTAAAATTACATAGAACATGTCCTGTTAGAGAT
>VMHT01012407.1_pt1 | contig 14447 bp, 17 predicted proteins | sample 4693611 | NCBI WGS metagenome assembly VMHT01 (sample SAMN12280063, study PRJNA550983) | marine metagenome | isolation source: seawater sampled from same location over 5 years 0.02-0.2 micron viral filtrate | place: USA: collected off the coast of southern California halfway between the port... ... | reverse complement strand
TGGCTGATGAAAATGGCCATATGGCCCCTTTTTGCAAGAGAGATGGACATTCTCTTCATAAAGTTGGCTGCGATGACCGCACCGCCAGCTACTTTGTTAGAATCGTAAAAAGATTTATCTATGTCTTGCTGTGAGATTAGGCCATCTACTGAGTCTAATATAAAGCAGTAGCGGTGCTTATCTTCGTTTTGATCCACCAAAGTCTTAATGGCGTCGACCACAACCTCATAAATGTTGCTTTCAAAAACAAAGCAGGTGCCTGCAACCCAGTCTTTTGCATCATACACAAACTTGACGCCAGAACGAGCCACCATCTCATTTGAAAGGCGACCTTCTGCCTTAATGTAGAAACCTTTGCCTTGTTCCTGTGTGTTTAACATATTTTTCATAACCTCGAGAGCTGCTGAAGTTTTACCGCCCTCATTCATGCCTACAAACCTATGCAATCCTGGCCCAAAGCCACCGTTAAGGTTTAGGTCTAGTTGAAGAGATCCGCTTGATGCCTTGTAATCAATCGACTCTTCGAAGTTATAATGCTGTCCTTTTTTGTCTTTAAGGAACTTTTCTAGTATTTCTGAATCTTTATCGCTCATTTTAATAAATCTTTTGTGTTCTTTGGTTTATTATCACTGGGTACATAATCTTTTCCAGTCTTTTCTCCTAAAATAATAGTGTCGTATTTAGATAGGTCAACTTTAAAGTTGAAATTCCTCCACTTTCTATCCATCGTGTCCTTAAGGGCTTTAGATACTATATATGCAAGGCTATCATATTTCTTAGGGAAAGTCACAATTTCTAAGAAATCTAAAGAATACCTAGCTTCTAGATCTTTTAAAAGCTTCATTTCCCTGGCCCAAAAGAATCTTTTTTGGGCTGATGGTACATCGATCAGTTTGCCGATGACGGCTTGTCGCCTTTTATGTGGCGTTAATTTCTTCAATGTCATTGTCAACCATCCTACGCACTAATGTAGGAAAGTCAACGCTTTTTTCCCAATGTAAATCTTTTTGTGCTTCAGATGGGTCACCAAGCAAAAGTTCGACTTCAGCTGGTCTATAAAAATCTTTATTAATTTTTAATAAAATAGAACCAGTTTCATTGTGTATCAATTTAGTATCAATTGGATTATCTTCCTCATGCCAATGAGTTTCAATTTCTGCGGCTTCAAAAGCCTTCTCTACAAATTCTCTTACTGTATGAGTTTCTCCAGAAGCTAGCAAATAATCCTTTGGTTTATCTTCATTAAGCATTAACCAGACAGCTCTAACAAAGTCATATGCATGACTCCAATCTCTCTTAGCTTCGATGTTTCCTAAATCAAATGCTTCTGGGGTTTTCCCTTCATCTAGCTCTTTTTTGATTCTAGCTATATTCATGGAGATTTTTCTGGTCACAAACTCTTCCCCACGGCGTTCTGATTCGTGATTAAAAAGATAACCTTGAATAGCAAACAGTTTATAAGAGTCTCTCCAAACTTTAACAATTTGTCTAGCAGCGACCTTTGATGCACCGTATGGGCTCCTGGGCCTCGGTGGATGATTGAGGTCTTGTGGACTATACATAACATCACCAAACTCTTCAGAAGAGCCAGCGTTGTAATACTTACAATTCGGACAAATTTTACGAATAGCTTCTAGTTGACGCATTACTCCCAAAGCGTTTACGTCAAAGTGGTTGGCTGGCATATGCCAACTGTTGCCAACAAAGGAATTTGCAGCAAAATTTATAAAGTAATCTGGTTTGATTTCTTGAATTGTGCTGAACATACTATGTTCATCAGTAAGATCCATTTCAATAAGTTTGAATTTTGGATTTAGCTTGGCTTTTTCTATATTTTTGTGATTAGGGACACTCAGTCTTCTGATTGCGCCATAGACCTCTAGGTCTGTAAATTTAAGAAGGAAGTCTGCCATGTATGAGCCGACTTGACCTGTTACTCCTGTTATTATTGCTTTTTTCATATCAATCTATTTAAACCTTCTTTGAGAATGGTTGTGTCCATGCCTAATGCTTTTATTTTATAATGAGAAAACTTGTTTTCAAGTTCTTTTTTTATATTAGATACTATGTGTACGCATCTTTTTTCTGGCGGTATTTTAGATTCGAATTCTAAAATTATCTTTTTATATTTTTCATTTTCCCAATCTGCAACACATCCCACATCTGCAGATAAATCGTACGGCCCAAGCATAAAAAAATCGAATTCATCTTTGATGGAGTCCAACAACTCAATACCTGATCTTGTTTCAATCTGGGCTATGAGTTTAGGATTTCTGTTTTGCAATAATTCTTTTCTATCTCCCCAATTATTTTCACAAACAAGACCTTGACCCCTTTTACCAATTGGAGGGTACAAACACCAATCTAAAATAGACTGGGCATAATCTTCGGAGTTTACTGTCGAAAATATTATACCATAAAGGCCAGCGTCTAAGCAATGCCTGACCTTAGTTTTGTTCATTTCTGAAAACCTGACAAAAGTTTTTTTGCCAGCGTAGTTCGCTAATTGAATTAATGTTACAAGAGTTTCTGAGTTAAAGGCCCCATGTTCATCGTCAAAAACAATACCATCAAAATTACTTTGAGAATATATTGTTGTAATTTGAGAAGATGGAATTTGTTGCCAAAGTAAATTCATTTTTATATTGATTTTAGAAGGTTCCAATCTTCTTCTGTATCTATATCTAAATTATACGGGAAGCCGACTTTAAGCATGTAAGGGTTCTTTCCAATTCTGTTGTGCATTTCTAGAACTTCAGGATTGAAGGCGTATAAATACGAATTTTCGCAATATAGTTCTGGCAAATCTTGAGTTTGTTCTAGCTTTACTGGGTTGTGATTAATTGGACATAGTCCATAAGACTCATTACGCCAAAAACGTTTCTGAACAACGTCTACAGAAAAAACAGAGTCGTGTTTTTGTATTTCTATTTTTCTTTTTGCTTCTTCTATGTGATTTACATCTAATAAAGGAGACGTTACGTGTATTTGACAAATTGCTTCCTTTATCTTAAATCTTTCAGAAAAATCTTTTAAAAGATCTATCACCGAAACTTGATCTCCCGTTAAAGATTTATTCCGCACAAAAGCTTTGGCCCAAGGTTTTGAAAGACAACTGTCTAAAATTTCTTCAGAGTCTGTGTCTATATAAACTTGATAATTTCTTAGCTTGTCAACAGTATGTTCCCATAGAGGTTTGCCTTTAAAATATCTAAAGTTTTTTTGTGGTACTCTCTGAGAATTTTTTTTAACTGGAATGTATATAATCATTATTTTACTTTTAAAATTTCTTTCATTTTTTCATCAATATTTAACCTTTTATCATTTAAATACATTTCTTTAACAAAATGTTTTTGTGGCTCTTGAATATGATTGCCGTCAAATTGACCAGAAAGCCATTCTTTTTCTTTTCTCTCTCCTTCTTCTTTGCCAAATATTTCAACATGATCTTTATAACTTTTCCTCCAACCATCTTGAAAAAAAGTAAATCCAGTAACATATAAACTTTTAACTTCATGAGAAAGAATGTCTAATATTGTACCTATGCCACTATTAATTCTAGTGCCTAAAGAAGTCGTGACTCTTAAATAAAGATCGGTATCTATGTAGTGATATTTTAGTCTATTTCTGTTGTCTCTTTCAAAGTTGGCGATATCTATACAAAAGGGATGTACAAATTTTGGATAAGGGCAAGATATAAAAACAGAATCTTGAAAAAGCTGTTGATATGGAATTTCACCACCACAATAAGGCAGCGTGTTTAAACAGTGATAGTGGATATCGGTTCTAGAGCCTAAGTCTTTTTCTTTGCCCTCTTCTTGTGGAAAGCCTTTATTTAATCTTATAACTAAGTCATGAGAGTCTATAAACTCACCAAAATTACGACCCTCTAAACTTGGCGAAGGGCCAACCAAGCAAATGGTTTTCCCTTTTAATAGTTTATTATAACCATGATCTATTTTTGACAAGGAAACAGCTTCTTCAAAAATTGAATAAGAAAAATTTGATTTTGGATTTGGATTTTTAAACGGCTCTTGATACATATCTTTTATCTATTTTTTCCTTAAGATCTTGAATTCTATCATACTGGTGGACTATACAAAAAAGATCTGAGTTTTCATTTCGCACAAATCCCTTATCATCATATTTGGGAATGGTATCTATAATTTGATTTTTTAAATTTTCGTATTCGCTAATAGGAACTGATAGATGACACACAAAGGCAGAAGAATGAAAACATTTTTTAAACATTCCGCTGGTTAGTTTTTCATGCGCTATTAAATTAAGTGCGGCTTGATCTGGATTATAAGATGGATTTTTACCAATACAGGACATACTAAAAATTGATAACCTCCATATGTGTAAACATAAATTTAATATAAGTTCGTGTTTACCAGCTATAACACCAGCACAAAAAGATATTTCATCTTGAATTCTTTCCCATTCCATAGGAAATGAAGTAGAATAATTTTGATTAGACCAAGGCATATTTTTACAGGATATTGATTCTGATCCTATAATGATTTTATTATCTGATTTTTCTTGTATCCATGAAAAGGGATCTGTTTGAAAAACAACATCTTTAACATCTGTAAGTAATACGTTATCGTATTTATTGGATGATAAATAATTATAAATTACATGAAACCGATCCACGACAATAGGGTTTGAAATTTTGCAGCCAAAACTTTTTATTTCATTTTTATTCAAGTACTCTACAGTTTCTTTTGGTATTTCATTGAATAACAACATAATTTTTTCGCAATCTAGATTTAAATCTTTCAAAGATTCTACCCAGTTCTTAATATCATTTGGATGATAGTTGGTTATACATCCTATTATTGCGTTTTTCATATTATAAGTTATTGATTAGGTTTATAAAAGATTCACATTTTGGTTGTATTGATGAATTAAGAGCGTTTTTGTTGCAAGTTATATTGTCTGATCTATACGAATGATCGTAATGCCAAACTGTATTATTTTTATCAAAATCTATCATTACCCCTTTTTTGTTTATTCTCAATGAAAATTCTACATCTTCATTATGCTCAAACCCATGAAACATTGCATAATATGGAAGTTTGTTGTCCCATTTATTTTCTTCTAAGAAGTCTTTTTTACATATACTGAAACATCCAGTTTGATAAAACACATCAGAATCTGAAAGGTAGTCATATTCGACCATCATATGATGTGGCTTAAAGGTGCATCTATCCCAATATCGAAATCCATCTGGAAGTAAGATTTTGTTCCCTAAAATTTTCCAGTTTGTATTTTTGGAATTAAATAATAAAAAATTACTTAACCAGTCTGGATTAAATATAATATCGTCATCACAGTGGACTAGAATATCTCCAGATGAATTTTCTGTTGCTATGTTTTTTCTTTTTCCAAGAAACTTTACATATTCGTTGTCTTTTATTATTTTTAAATTTTTATAATTTAGTTTTGGGATGTTATTTCCTACTAATATTATTTCATACTCGATATCAGAACCTACAAAATTATTCTCTATTGATTTCAAACAGAAGTTCAGCTTTTCTGGTTGTGATCCTATAGTTATTATACAAAAAGATAATTTCATTTCTTATATTTAAACCAGACATAAAGCATGATTATAGCGGATAATAAACTTAAACCATAGTTTATCAACCACCAGAAATCAAAACCTACCCTGAGTATTGTATAAGATATTGCGGATACGTAGCCTATTATAGAAAGTATAAACAAAGAAATACTAACGTCTTCGACTTGTTTAGTTTTTACGCTTTTTATTATTTGTGGCCAGATACAAGTACTAAAGCATATTGTATATACCAAACCTAAGAATTGTTCCATAGAAACCTATCTTAAATTATTTCTATCTATTTTCCAATCAGTTCTATGATTTCTAACCCAAGAAAGCAGGGCGCGTTCAAAACCTATGTCCTTGCCTTTTTTTTCAGACTCTATCCATTTGTGGCGCAAAATTTCTTCACGCTCTGCTAAAAATTCTTGATATAGCGTAGAACCAGTAGCAAAGTGTCCAGTCATCCTACTCTTCTTCTTGAATAGTTGGGGCTTCAGCTAATTTGGGATCTACAAGGAGAAGCGAAGCGTCAGATTCAAGCTCTTCGGACCCTTCTACTTTTTTACCCGATCTCCACTGTTTGCAAGACCAATATCTAGCTTTGTATTTGGGGCCAGGATTTGTGTCGCATTGATGTCTAGCTCTAAATGATTTACGACGAGCTGGATCATCTCTTTTAATTTCCATGTTTGGGTCGCCGAAGGTAACCTTAACAACATTTCCTTTGTCGTTTTTAACATAGACCCCAAATTTCTTTTTAGATCCACTTGGGAGTCTGAAAGGTTTGTTTAAGGTTTTCTTTTCTGCCTCTGTTTCGCAGTCCCAGTCTTCCGCTTCAGAGTATTCAATTATTTGACTTGTACTTAGGCCACAGGCCAGTAAGTCAATTTTAGCCAAAGCTAATTCTACATTTTCATAATCACAAAATATAGACTCGACTGTTAGGTTTTTTACTTCTTCTTCAGAAGCTTTCGCTACGTCTTGATCTGCTGCTCTATAAGATTTTTTAACCTTACCGCCGCGAACCATCTTTAGAAACATATTTACTCTAGCCATCGCCCAGCTTCCTCTGGTTTGGCCTGGTCTATGTGAAGTGGAAAAGGCTCCCGCACCCCTACGATATATTTTTTTCAACATTCCTAAAGTTACCTTTTTGGAGTGTTTTTCGTTGTGCTTTTTTACTTTGTTTTTGAGAGCTGTTGTGACTTTTTCACTAAAGGTAATTGCGCCAGCAGCGGAACCAGGCTCATTCACAGAAGACCCTTCTTTTCTTTCTTCTGGTTTAGCTGGTGTTTGAGCGGCACTTTTGGGCCCTGCTCTACCAGCTTTGAGTTCTTCTGAAAAATCTAGTTCCATGATGTATAGTATTACACTTTTTTTAAAATTTTTAACCCCAAAGTTTATATACTACAGCAGCAGCTACGGCTGTCAACAGACCACTAACAAAAATCCAAGTAATTTTATTAAAACCGTTCATAAAGGCTCTCGTTTCAGCTACTGATTTTTCCATTTCCATCATCCTGGAATTCATGTCCTCTATTTTTTTGAACAATACGTCAGTTAAAGTGCCTAGCTGGATTAACTTTTCTTCAGCCCTGGCTATGGAAATAATGGCATCTGATAATTTATCAACCTTTTCCTCTATTCGGGTTAGTCTATCTTGATTTTCGGACATTAGTATAATTTACACTTAATTGTAGAATTTATTTTTAATTTTTGGATAAATAACTCCTGATGGTACTCTTGCAGGAGAAGCTGTTTGGGGATGCATTACTTTATAAAATGATTCTAATTCTCTAAAGTCCCAATATTTTGGAATAATATTATAAGAATCATAGAGATTTATATTATTTAAGGGAACATTTAAGTTACTGCCAGCTGGATCTCCTGTTGGACCGAACATTTTACCAGTTTCTGCCTTGCGCTGTAATGTATTTAAAATTTCTTCTTGATTTAGATCTGGATATTTTGATAAATATAGTGCGACCAAACCACAAACATTTGGAGAAGCCATGCTTGTACCATTATATTTATCATAAAATGAACGATCATTATTAAAAAGATTAAAATTTGTTGTACCATTAACTGCCCCTAAAATTTCTTCTCCAGGGGCATATACATGAACTTGGGGCCCATAGTTAGAAAAAGTACTTCTATTTACAAAACCTGTTTCTTGTACATTAACAGATAAAGACCCAACATTAATACCTTTAGTTTGTGGAGTTCCAGCAGAATTTATCATATAACTAGAAGGAATGTCAAGTAGAGCAGTATAATTAATAAAGGGCATTAGGCCCTTTATTTGCGCAAAGTTTGGATGATCGCTAGGAACCATTAATCGATTATCATTTCCAGCAGAATTAATAAAAATTATACCATCTTCAATCGCGTCCTCCATGTCTGATGTCACTGAAGAGACAATTGCGGCTTTAGTATAGCGGTTAAACCCTTCTATTGCACCAAAATTATTAGCAATTTCTTTTTCTGATTGACTAAAGTTTGTTGTTAAGTGAATCATACTATTAGAATGGCCTGGTAAATTTTCACCAAGAAGCGTTAAACCTTCTAGAGCGCCGCGTTGAGCACCCCCTGAAGACACTGTATTTTTGGATTTAATATGAGATCTTGAGTCTAAGTTGGTTGTCATCGCAGCTTCAACATTTCCTGCTCCAGTCAATGTGCGTTGATTTAATATTGGTTCTAATCTCCTTTGATCTTTACCAATCTTATAGTCTCTAGGTGGAAAGTAATTATATGTATACGAAACATCTTCAAGCGTGCAGTAGTTGCACGTTGCTCCATTATTAATGTCTCTACCTTGCACTTGAGAAAAACTTCCAAAAAGATGAATAAGATCGTTCTCTATTGAGTCTCGTACCACTTTTGTAACAACGCCATCAATTGTAAAATCATCCATTTGATCTCGAAGGCCTGGAATGACTCCGACTCCTGTTCTAAAATTATACCTAGAGGCGTATTGATCACCAGGACTATTTCCAGAAGTAAAGTTGCCCAGAGCAATATAATTATAGGTGGTTAAACTAAAACCGCCATCAATTATCGCATTGATTTCTCCGTTAGTTCCATTAAAGTTTTGATTAAATTCAGAGACTAAACCTCCAGTAGAATCAAGAGCACATATATTATTAAAGGACTGTCCTCCAACTTCACTAAAATTTCCACCAATTACCATGGAATGTTCTAAATCATTGGCATCAAGATCATTTTGTAGAACCCCAAAGTCATTCACTGTTCCTATTATTTGTGGAGGATCAAATGAATTTTCACCTAAAAATCCAGTTTTATCAAAACTTGTGTCTGTTACTAGAAGATTTTCTTGAGGAGAACCATTGAATTCTGTGAAGTCACCCAAGAAACAATATTTAGAGCCATGACCCCTATTGCTAGTAGTTTTTGTTATCTTTTTAACTTTACCATTTAAACTAGTAAATAAGGGTTTTGTATTATATAAAATATTGGCGGTTGAAGCGTCAAAGCTTATTATATTTTTGACAGTTGTTTCGTTAAAATCATCGTCATATTTTTTTGTAAAATCTCCACCTACTAAAATATTTCCTTGAGAGGGATGATTATAAGGATGTTGAATAAAATTCGCAGATGTAAGGTCAGTTAATATTGTTTCAACTGGACCGTTCACACCCATGCCAAAATAAAGATCGCTAGAATCTGGGAAGGTAGGATCTTTTAACATAGTATTCCTATATAAATCTATTGCACAAAGATTGCGAACATCAAAGCCTGTTCCATTTAAGGTCACGCCAGTAAACTCCCCTCCTATGAGAACCCTCATATTATCAAAAACTCCTTTGATGTGAGATACTGCATTTACTTTACCGCTAATTTTTAGGTCTAGAGTTCCCGTAATTCCAGGATTTTCTGCACCTATCAAATTAAAACCATCACCACTATATTTAGAAAAGCCATTACAAACTATGCCAGTCAAGTCGCTAATATCAGTGGTTGGGGCATTAAAATTCCAGCTATTATTTACGACAGTAGGATTTTGCCTATTTGTTTCTGGATTGATTGGTTTATTTATATGAAAATCTCTAATAAAATCAAAATAAAGATTAAAGGATTTGCTGAAATCTAATGGATTTATATTATAAATATTTGCTTCTGAAGCTAGTCCTTGAGAATTTCCACAAGCTATTGAAGCTACATGAGTGCCATGATTGGAATCTTCGGTGTTTCCAGGGTTGTATTGATATGAAGAAGAAGAAAAACCATGTTTATACCAATTATAATGCACAAGCCTACTGCCAGTCCCTACAGTATGATTAGTTGATCCTGTAACATGACTAACCTCATCGCCATTACCGAGATCAATTACTAGTTCTCTAAATTCCATAGTATATTCCAAAGTAGGGGAATTTGTGATTCCCGACATACAATAAATATCAGGAGCAATATAATCTCTTTCTATCACATTACTGGAGGGCGTACGAGCATCTGACCGAAGAGCTACATGATTTAAACCTTCAGGTCTAATTATGTAAAATGGATAAACGTAATTCTCATTAGGTGCATTTTGATAATCTGAATAAGCTGGAATAATTTGATGATCTATGGTTTCAGCGCTCTCATGTTTAAGTATTGAATAGCCATTGGCGTCGCTATGGCCAAGCGCTAAGGCTAGGCTAGTTGATGACATTAATCCATCTCCAGTATAGCCTCTGCTAAGAAATTCATCTTTTGTGGGGGCATTAAAAAAACTTGAGGTAACTGTCTTTAATGGGCAAGCGTAATGAAAATTATAACTATAACCTTCATCAAGAATTGGTGGCTTTGACACAACTTTTGTAGCTAGATCGATACTTCCACTTTTAAGTACTAACTTTAGTTCAGTTAAGCCACTGGTATTTCTTGCGTAAGCATTTTCGACAACAGGTTCAGAAAAAAGCATTATACGCGAGCCAACAGTATCTCTATCTAAATCTTCATCGATATAAAAATTAGTTAGATTGCTTTGATGAAATGAGTCATCCCTAAAAGTAAGATTTAATACCTTACCAGTAGGAAACATAAGCCCACTTACAACAATTTTTTTGGGCAATCTAACAATATCTGATATTAATTTTGATGTATTTTTTCTGAATTCAATGTGTTGTCCATCTACGTCACCGTCTACGATAACTACGTCAACATTTTTTCCTTTATTGGTAGCTATATCATCGAATAATGAAAAACAATTTTGTTCTAGAAAACTCCCTTTTATGTCTCTATCTACATAAAAAAGGCCAGTGTTGTAATCGTAACTATCGGCTTGCGTATAATGCTTGTCTGCGCTGTAATTACTGCCATTGACGCCATTGATGTGAGTATCTAAACCCCAATTTGATTCGCCGATAATAAAATCATCGTCTCGTTTGTTTACGATTCCTGAAATTGGAACAGCTTTTATTCCTAACTCTTCTGTGGTTAATGAGACATCTCTAACCCTTTCGTCTTGCAGAAGGGCTACGGCTTCATCTTCAGATAAAAAATAATGTGTATTACGACTAATTTTTCTTCTATTACAACATTCTACAGGTCTATGCGGTATATTATTGCACTCACCAGAATTTTCCATTTCTTGGTAAAACTGGTCTAAGTCTTTACGATTCCATAATGTTACAATGAATTCTTTCACGACTTATTAAAAAATTTTTATTATATCAAGTTTGCCGCTAATACCACTTATAGGAATTGAACCAGTTGGACTTATACCAATCATTATGCTTTGGCCGCTATTGCTTAACCGACTGACACAACCCAAAAGTGATGGATTTAACTCCACGGGTTGATTTGCGGTTAATACAGCCTCAGCTATTAACCCAGCGCTAGTTGGTGCATCTAGTGAGGACCTTCTTGTTAAGTCATCTTCATTTATACTGTTATAAAATCTTACTCTACAATCTGTATCAACTTGAATAGAATTTAAAAAAAATTGATTGACTCCATTAAAAGAACCAGTATCTACATAATTATATTCTCTAGAAGAATCAATAAGATCACCAGTATTTACAAATTTTTGATTAAAAAACGATATATCTGATCTTTCGTAAAACTCGTTAACGACATTACTAACGCTAACGGTAACGTTAGGATTGCCCGAAGAATCAATTGTTACATTTGGGGAAGACATTTTTATGCAGAAGTTATATTGTTAATAATGGTTACGGAGCCTTGTAATATTTTTAAAGACGTGCCGTTAGAAACATGGTCAGCAAATATATCATAACTGCAACTATTCTCAGTAAGATTAGCAGTTTGAGTTTTTGAAAGAGAAATTGATGCTTTTCCTGCGGTTGCGTCTATTTTTGTAATATTAAACGTAGCTTCTATTGCATTATCAAAATCTCTTCTAATTTCTCCAAAAAGATTTCTATCTGTTAAAATTAATGGACTTCCATCTTGTTTAGTAAAAGTAGCATTGAAAGAAAACGTAGCTCTTTTTTCTATTGTTATGTTAAAAGTTCCTGCTGGCATACAAGAATTTACACTTTTTTATTAGGCTTTTCATGGGTATAACCCATGTCTTTCATTTTTAAATGATCCTTGTAGGTTTTTGCTTCGTAGCCTTTGCCCGTTTTGGGGTCATACATCATGTGTGGCTTAAAGTCTTTTGCGTCCTCAGTAGCTTTTTTTTCGCCTTTGGCTCTTTCTATTTGCTCTTTTGTTGGTGCGCCCTTGTCTCCAGCTTTACGCATTTTTTCTTTAGAGCCTCGCTTAATGCGCTCTTTCTTTTTGCGAATATTCTCCCAAAGGCTCGAGTTGCTTTTAATTTGATCTGAAAAATCTAGTTCCATATAAGTTCTTTACACTTAACCAGAGCAAGATTGGCATTCTAATAAATTTCTACCTAACTCTTGAGCTGGATTTGTACCTCTTTGGTAGTATAGGCTCTTAACGCCCTGCTCCCAAGCAAATATCATTAACTGACTGACATCTTTGGGCGAAGACTTGGGGTGAACCATAATGTTTAAGCTTTGAGACTGATCAATGAATTTTTGGCGTTGGGCAGCTTGAATCAAAACTTCTTTTTGACTGATCTCGCCAAATGTCTTGAAAACAGATTTTTCTTCATCCGAAAGAAATTTTAAATGATCAACCGTACCCCCTTTGACTAGGATGGTTTTCCACACCTCTGGAGTATTTTTTTCTTTTTCTTCTAAAATAGCTTCTAAGTAAGGATTTTTATATGTAAATTTGCCCTTAGCTAGGTCTTTTACAAAATAATTACTATTTAACGGCTCAATACTTGGGGATACTTGCCCTAAGATAAATGAACTAGAAGTTGTAGGGGCAATAGCCATTGTGGTGACGTTTCTTTTGCCATACCCTTTCAATAGGGGAGGCTCCCCATAAACCTCGGCTAATTGTTCTGTGGCATATTGGGATTTTTCCTGTATGAATTTGTGAATTTCAGTATTTAAAAACTTGGCTTTCATTGACTCAAAAGAAATCATCTTTGACTGCAAGAAGGAGTGCCATCCCAGTACTCCTATGCCTAGCGCTCTTTGATTCTTTGCAAAATTCATTGGAGCTTCCATAAACGGTTTGCCTTTACATTTATCAATGAACTCAGTCATTACTGCGTCCAAGAAGTAGGTTAAGGTTTCTACCGCGTCTGTATTTTTCCAGTCCTCATAATGCAGCAAATTCATTGAAGAAAGATTACATACGAACGATTCGTCTTTATTGGAATGGAGCGCTATTTCTGAGCATAAATTGCTTGCGTGGATATCCATCCCCTTGTCTTGATAAACTTGAGGAGAATTTCTATTTACGGCATTTTTGAACATTACATAAGGATATCCGCTTTCAAATCTTTTTTTAATAATCGCCCCCCATATTTTGCGCTTGTCTTTGTCCCCAGCAAGCATCTCTTTCATCCAGGTATCTGTAATTGTGACGCCTATTGATAGATTTTGTATGGCATTACCATCTCCTCTGATTTGTAGGAATTCCAAAATGTCTGGGTGCTCTACTGGCAAGTAAGCTGCAAAGCTACCCCTGCGAACATTGGATTGTGAAACTACGTTTGCTATCGTTTCGAAAATTTCTAAAAAATGAACTGGCCCGTTTGATTTTCCACCACTGTTTATTTCGGCACCTCTTTCTCTGAGTTCTCCAAAGTAGCCAGAGGTTCCTCCCCCGCCTTTTGTCATCATGCCAACCTCTGAGCTTTTTTTCAGAATGGATTCCATTGTGTCCTCTATGTAAGAACCAAAGCAAGAAATTGGCAACCCTCTTTCTTTTCCAAAGTTGGCCCAAATGGGTGATGACAGGGAGTACCATCCTTTTGCCATGTAGCTTTGAAACTTTTCAGAGAATCCAGGTATGGCTAGAATTTTTTGAGCAGCGTCAGCTACGGTAGCTATTCTCTCTTCTGGAGTTTCGCCGTCTTCTAGATAACCCCTTTTAAGGAAAGTTCTTGAGTCCTTATTTAGCCAGTAATAATCTTTAAGTGCCATTATTTATTAGCAGGTTTATTTTCTTGTTCAGGTTGGAACTGCTTAATGAGCGTTTGTACAGTTTCGATTTTAGAATTCATTGAGTCTATTTTATTTATTTTTAGCTCCACTTCTTCTCCGATGTTTGAGTGCTCACCTACCCCAACTGGGCTGTTTAAATAAACAATTAAATCTTGTGTTTCGATTGCTCTTTGGCCAATTAATTTTTGTAATATCGCTTCTAAATAATTCATAATTAAAATAAATCGTCTTCGTCAAATGATTTGTCCTTTTTTGAATATTCGACAGGACGCTTGAAGAAGAAGTCGGTGGCGGAATTGCCTAATACATCTTCATCAAACCACATAGTAAGGTTTATTTTATCTTTGTCAACATCAAAAACCTTTTCGAACCCAATT
>VMHT01089954.1_pt1 | contig 14450 bp, 13 predicted proteins | sample 4693611 | NCBI WGS metagenome assembly VMHT01 (sample SAMN12280063, study PRJNA550983) | marine metagenome | isolation source: seawater sampled from same location over 5 years 0.02-0.2 micron viral filtrate | place: USA: collected off the coast of southern California halfway between the port... ... | reverse complement strand
CAAAGTTACGCGCGCGCACAGACATCACCCAGTATAAGTCAGCGCTAACCACAGCGCAGAACGTGTCAATCCAACCGCAAGGCGGCGCAGTACGGCGTGACGGCACTAAGTTTGTGCATGAGCTAGACGCTGGCGCGGCTAACGCTGTTCGCATGGTCGGTTTTGAGTTTAGCGTTAGCGACAGCTATATGCTGGTGTTTACTCCCGGCAAGATGTACGTCTATAAAAACCGCACGTTAGTTACAAACATAAACGGGTCAGGCAATAACTTTCTAGCCGTGGCAACGCTGACCGCTAGCATATTGCCAGAAATGAACTGGGTGCAATCCGCTGACACTGTGATTGTGGTGCATGAGGATCTAGCGCCGGTAAAAATTGTGCGCGGTGCGACTGACAGCGATTGGGCGGCTAGCACCATTACATTTGACTTTGTGCCGAAGCATGCGTTTACGCTGACAGTTACAACAGGGTCAAGCTATAACACTGGCGTGCCACATGACCACATAGAGCCGTCAGGCACATCCGGCAACATTACCATCACAGCAAAGCACAGCGGGTCGGATGCAAACATATTTAGCGCTGGTGCGGCTACATATATTGGCCAGTACATAAACGTCACACCGTTTGGCCGCTTGCGCATAATCCGCAAAGTGAGCGCGGCAAAGCTAGAATGTTTTGCGGAGGTGCCGCTATTTGACACCGGCAACATTGATGACGCCGATTGGGAATACGAAGAGGGTTACGAAGAGACATGGTCTAACACCAGAGGTTGGCCGCGCAGTGTGGTGTTCCATGAGGGGCGCTTATACTTTGGCGGCGCGAAGCAACGCCCGTCTACCATCTGGGGTAGCCGCGTTGCTGACTTCTTTAACTTTGACCCCGGCGAGGCGTTAGACGATGCGTCTGTTGAGGCCAGCTTAGACACAGGAACTTTCAATGCTATTGTCGATATGTATGCCGGGCGTAATCTACAGATATTCACTACCGGCGGCGAGTTTTTTGTGCCGCAAGCGTTGGATAACCCTATCACCCCAGCTAACCTTATTGTAAAGGCGCAGACATTTTTTGGCATGAAGCCGGGGCTACGCGTGCAGAACGTAGACGGCGCAACGCTATTTATCCAGCGCCAAGGGAAGGCCATCCAAGAGTTTATCTTTAGCGATACGGTAAACGCATACACATCAGACAAGATATCTCTGCTATCATCGCATCTGTTGAAATCGCCAGAAGAGATGGCGGTGCGTGTCGCCACATCAACAGACGAGGGTGATCGGCTAATGCTGGTAAATGGAGATGATGGGTCTATTGCTTGCTATACATTGTTGCGTAGCCAGAACGTAATTGCGCCAAGCGAATGGACAACTGACGGTGAGTTTATAAACATTGGCGTAGATGTTGATGACATCTATGTAATTGTAAAGCGCAACGTAAACAGCGCAGATGTTTACTATGTAGAAGTGTTTGACCCGAATACCCTGCTAGATAGCGCTACAACAGGCACTACAGGCCCGTCAGTTAACATGGCGCACCTAGAAGCGGAAACGGTGCAAATCATCCGTGACGGCATTGTAGAGCCAACACAGGTGGTTGGCTCATCACCGCATACCGTCACGTTTGTATCAGCAGCAACAGCAACTTTTCAGGTGGGGTTAAACTTTACACCCGTTATAAAAACATTGCCGGTTGAACCTAACTTGCCTAGCGGTTCGCTAAAAGGATTTAAGAAACGCATCTTTGAGGTAAACGCAGAACTGTTTGAAACGCAGTCTTTGTCTATCAACGGGTCATTGATACCGTTTCGCAGTTTTGGCACAAGTGTGTTAAACTCATCCGTGCAAGACTTTACCGGCATTAAGACCATTAACAGTATGCTAGGTTATAGCTATGATGGGCAGATAACAGTAACCCAAGATGTACCGCTGAAAATGTCAGTTCTGGGCATCGAGTACAAAGTTAGTATAGGGCAATAGTATGGCACAGGTTGCAGTACCAGTTGGAATAGCAGCGCTGTCAGGTGCGGCGGGGATACAGGGCGCCAAGGCAGAGGCGCGCGGTCTAGGTGCGCAAGCAACGCAGACGCGCATGCAAGCGCGCTCAGAGGCGCTAAAGTACAAGCAGCAAGGCGTGGCCGTGTTGGACAACATGCTACGCACTATGGCGACACAGAGAGCCGCCGCTGGGGCTGGCAATATTGATGCGTATTCTGGTAGCGCGGCGTTTATGCGTGTGATGACGCAAAAGGCTGGCGCTGGTGAATACTATACCACACGCGAGGGGCAGACCATTGTGACGCGGCAAGGTGAGTTGCAAGCTATGGAATATGAGCGCCAAGCAAGCGCCGTTATGAAGGCAGCGCGCAATCAGGCTATTGTGGGCATGTTGCAAGCTGGCGCTACCGGCGCAATGATGGGCGGCGCGCCTAGCCCGACAGGTGGTTTGGGATTGAGCGCACCAGCAACATACCAGCCGCTGGCCGCGTCTGCTTCATATAACCCGCTGCAACAAACATCACCACAGCAATTTATGAGTTTACTGTAAAATGGCAGAGCGTTTAAAAAGATACAGACCACTAGGCGTTAGCATCCCCACCGTGCCAACCGTAGACTATGTGGCTACGGGCCGAGCGCAAGCTAGGGCTATGGCACCTATCCAACGCGGCTTGGATAGCATGACAGACTTTGCGCTAAAACGCTTTGAGGAAAAGGCGCTGATAGAGGGCGCTGAGTATGGCGCGCAAAACGCGCCTACAAAGCAACAGCTACAGGACGCGCAGGGCGATATCGAGGACATTGTGCCGGGCGACCAGACCACTGTGTTTGGGCGCGCCGCACGCAAGGCTGCGCTGGGCAGCATGACAACAAACTTTGAAGTGTCGGCGCGTGAGCAAATGATAAACTTGCAAGTGCAAGCCGAACTGCAAGACATGGACACCGCTACTTTTACCGAACAGTCTAACGCAATTATTGACGGGTACACATCAACGTTGCAAGACATCAGCCCGGCAGCGGCGCTAACCTTCCGCGCTACAATGGCAACCGTTGGCAACAGCGCGTTGCTTGCCCATTCAAAGGCTCAAATAGAAAAGCAACAAGAGCAAGAGCAATTTGCGATTACAAGTAGCATGGATATTGTTGTTAGCGGCGATGCTACAAGGGGCCTTCCAAGTCGGCCGCAGCAAATTATATCTGAAGGCTCTACCACCACTTATGATAAATTTGGTAACATGCAGCATGTGTCTGTTCTTGAAAAAATAGACAGCGCACGCAATGGGCTAAAGGAAATGGCCTTTTCTGTCACAGACAAAGCTGCCGCAGAAAAGTACCTAAAAAGATTTGATGATAGTGTAAAGCTGGCTATGGACACCGAGGTGGCAAATTTTGTGCTTGTGTCGCCTATACCAAATCTTAACCAGTTAAGGTCTAATAAAATTGATGACACAAAGATGCAAGACCTTTGGAACAACATGAGCGCATCACAACGCGCTAGCGCAAAGAGCGCCGCCTATTCAGCGCTAACAGAAGAGAACACTAGGGAAGCGCAACTAGAGGCGCAGCAAGCCAGAGACATGGAAAAGCGTTCTAAGGTTGCTTACACTAACATCGTTGACGCAATACAGTCCGGCGACACTAAAGCGCGGGATGCGGCGCTTTCTGAGTTGCGTATTACCGACCCCGGCAAGTACGAAGATTTTAGCAAGCGTATTCTGTCTGGTGATGTGCCAGACAATGCGATGGTCGTTGGCATGCTTGAACAAGAGCTAGCAAACAAGACTTTGAGAAAGTCTTTTGTTACAACAGAATTTATAAACGGCAACATAAGTTTGAGCACATTTAAGACATACATGGGGTCTGTTACAGCGCTTAGTGACAAGCGCTATCAGGCCGCTGGCACGCTTGCTAAAAATATACTGGGACTGCCCGATAAGCCATTAATTAATCCGGGCAGCAAAGATAGAAAAGCACAACAAAAGGTAGCTGCTATAATGGTGGAGCTACAGGCAAAACAGTTTGACCCGAACACGCCAGAGGATTTTGACCCATTGGCGTTTGTCGATAAAAGGGCCAACGAAATAAAGGTAGCAATGGATAACGACAACAGCGCAGCCATTGCTAAAGCTGAAAAGAGGATGCCAAAGATTGCCAAGGCTTTTGGCCTTCCCGAAAATTCTTCTTATGAGGATATAGCGGCGGCATTTGCAAAAAGCACAAACGACAGAATAAAAAACGTATATCAAAAAGACATGGACACACTGACCGGGGCTAACAAATGACAAACGAGTTAGAGCGCGAAATACTAAAGGTACTTGAGGCCAACGATTATGGCCTTAGTGTCTATGCCAACCCCGGCGCTGACGGCATTTCTCGCGCTGAGATTGACGAGCCTCTTCGTGCGCCACTACGTCAGGCAGAGCCACAGAGCCTAGAGAAAACTATGCAAGACATCCCGGCGGTTGCCGGCGGTATTGCTGGTGGCGTTGGCGTTGGCTTGGGTGAGGCGGCAGACTTAGGCATAGGTTTGCTAGAGGGCGCATATAAGGCAATAAACCCTGACGCCGGAGAAGGGCGCTTTCAGAGCTTTGTGTCTGGCTTGGCAGAGCAATTTGAAACCGGCTATGGCGAACAGGCGCGGTCTGTTGTCATGGACATGGGCAAAAGGGCTGGGCTGTCACCAGAACAGCTAGACGTAATGGACGAAAGCATCACAGCCGGTAGCATGCTTAGTATCGGTGGCGCTGCAAAGAAAGCGGCGCAAGCTGTGCCGAGCGTAATGTCTAAGGCTGGTGATGTTATCGAGGGTGCAGGGGAAGGCGCAAAGGCTAGAATGGCAGAAGGCGGCGCAACACTGACTAGCGGCGTTGACCCTGACCCGCTGATTGCTGCGGCTGGTGATGCCGTTAAGGCGATGCGTGGTGGTGTTTCTGAAATTAAAATAACAAAAACAATTGACGCATCTGACACGTTTGGACAGGGGGCAAAATCCGTTACTTATACAGACCCCCAAAGTGGTGGGTTTATAGAGGTGGTGCAACGAAAAGATGGGCCAACATCGGTTTTAGCATTAGAAGTTCCAGAGCAATTTAGGGGTTCTGGCATAGGTCAAAAGTTGCAAGCTGCTGCGATGGCAGACAATCCAGAATTACAAGGTCAGGTTTCGTCTAAGGCCGCTGCTGTCGGCGCATACAGATTAGGGCGCAGGCCAGTTGGCAACCCAAATGCTACGTTGAATGAGGTTTTTGATATAATTGATGAGCAGTCATCTGTGTTAATGAAGATGCCAGAGCAACCCAATGTTGCTGCGGCTGGTGATGCCATAGCCAAGTTTCGCGCACCCACAGAAAAGCAACCCGGCGTCATCGCATTCCACGGGTCTGGCGCAGACTTTGACGAGTTTAAGCTAGAGAAGATTGGCACGGGTGAAGGCGCACAGGCATACGGCTATGGGCTGTATTTTACCGACAGTGAGGACATTGCTAAGTTTTATCAAGATACTATAAGCAGAAGGCAAGGCGGCATACCGCAGTCTGTGCCGGATAACCCAGAGAATGTTGCTGAAAATCTAGCCTTAGACATCAATTTCAATGAAGGTGTTTTTGGCGACACCAAACAACTACAAATAAATTCTGCTAGCCCCGACTATGATTTTTATATCCAAACGCTTGATGATAATGCAGTCGAAACAACGCAATCTGGCGCACTTAAAACCTTTGAGTTTAGGGATGGCAGCATTATAAGTCTCCTAGATGAGACTGTGCCTGTGTTCAATGGCAAAGCATTGGACAGCGTTTATACAAGCGATGTTCAAGATGTGTTTGGTGCAGAGATAGCAGATATTGCACAACGCGCTAAAGACATGGGTGTGCCGGGGACTTTAGAAGAATTGACTGACGATGTTACAACAGTCTTGTCTCAATTAGGGCAGGGGCTTGGTAGCAAGCGCGATATGAGCGTGGCTGTGGAGAGTTTAGCGCCCAGTGGTCAGGGAGCGCCAAGTCGTTTTAAGACTATATACAACCACTTCATTGAGCCAAAATCCACAATAGAAACCACTTCAACAGTCACTGAACTAGGGTCTAAAAAGGGCAAAATGTACAAAGTTGGCCTTGAGCCAAAGCCAGAAGATATGCTGGATTATCAAGGCACATTTGCTGACCAGCCGAAAAACGTGCAAGATGCTGTTAAGAGCCTAGGTTTCGACCCAGATATTCAGTTTAAAATAACGAAAACAGGTGACGGAAGATTTACTGTTTCTTCTGTTGATGCGCTTGGCAGAGAAACAGCAAAAGACTTTGTTGATGGTGTAATGGGGAAAGGCGCAAAACAGCAAGCAGAGGAATACGCATCAGAGCAATCAAAGAAAATGTCTCAGATGCCAATGCCAATTATCCTTGATCAACTAAAAACAATAATTGCCCAAGAGCCAAGAAAGCCAGACGCGCCATCTTTTAAGAAAAAAGATGCGGAGATTATTTTATCTCAAAGATTACTCGAACAAGGCGTGCCGGGCATCAAATACCGCGCCGCTGGGTCACGCGCTGCAAGCGTAGATGCGGCTGATGCTGAAATGAATTACGTCATCTTTGACGATAAGATGATTAAGATACTTGAAAAATATGGTATTGTTGGGCCAGTAGCTATTACAGGCGCAGCCGCGTCACAACAGGAAGGCGAGAGCGATGGCCGATCTGCTTGAAGAAAAAACAGACGAAATGGTAGCTGGCGCACAGGCCAAGCAAGAGGCAACGTCTATTCTGCAAGAGGAACAGGCAGAGCAAAACTATGACCTGTTTGCTGATGAGCCTGTGGTACAAGAGACAGCGCTAGAGCCAGACCCGCAAGTGCAAGAGGCGTTGATAGCTGGCATGGACAGGGGCCAAGCAGAAAGCGGTGAGCCAGAGGGTACACAGGTTGCCGGTGTATTTAGAAAATTTCTTGTGGACCCGCTGGCAAAGCGCGTAGGCGAAGCAGAAAAAACTGTCATCCCCGGCCTAGCTGATGAGCCTATCCAGGAGGTAGGCGGTCGGTTTCTTATCCGCGAAATGCCTGAAGATGAGATTGAAAAAATCAACAACGCTATGGGCGGCGATTATGTCAAGAGCCTGAACCTACCAGCTATATCTGAAGGCATGGGCGATGCTGACATGGCAGAATGGTTTAGCAAGTTTAAGTCAGCAAACGCAGACCTTATTGAAGATGCACGCCGTGGCACACTAAACATTGAGGCGCTTGTCGGTTTAGCAGACGAGATAGGTGCAGACGAAATCACAGAGCGCATACTGCGGCGCAAGCCCGGTCAAGCGCTAAACCCAGAAGAAATGGTTGGTGGCGTGTTTGCTGTGCGCGGCGCATTTATGAAAACACGCGAATTGTTTGAGGCGGCTAGCGCTATGCCAGAAGGCGTGGAGAAACAGCTAGCCTTTTCTAAATGGGCGCGGATGCTATCGCTTACACAGCGCCTGTCTATCAACGTCTCAGGCGGCGGCTCAGAGGCGGCGCGTACTACATACGCAATGGGCGCGCTACAAAAGACGCTGGACATGCCGGGCATTCAAGAGATTGCTGACGACTTCAACAGAATACTAGGCCCAGAAGGCCCGGAGACGCTGGAGCATTTGGGCATTCTGTATTCAGCACTGCCAACAACCAGAAGCAAAAACAAGTTTATGGCCGAGGCTGGCAACGCACTTGGTCGTGGCATGGATGTTATCAGCGAAATATGGATTAACTCTATTCTGTCACTGCCGGTGACGCACGCTGTAAACATTTTTGGCAACGCGTCATTTATGTCCCTGCGTATTTTGGAAACATTCGCTGCCGCTGGCGTTGGCAAGGTGCGCCATGCGCTGACCGGCGATGCGGATTATGTGCGGGTGTCTGAAGGGCTGGCGCAGTTAAAGGGTATAAGCGATAGCTGGCTGGACGCGTTGCTGGTTGCTGGCAAAACGCTAAAGACAGAGCAAGCAGTTGGGGCATCTAAGATAGATGTGCGGCGCATGCAAGCAATCGGAAGCACAGGCGATATGGGCGAGATTGCGTCTATGTATAGAGAGGGCAATGTGGGCGCAGCGTTGCTAAACACAGTTGGCTCTAGCATGCGCCTAGGTGGTCGCTTCTTGTTGGCAGAGGATGCTTTCTTTAAAGGCATAGGTTACCGCATGGCGCTACGCACAGAGGCAGAGATAGCCGCGTCTAGCGCCTATGATGCAGCAATACGCGCTGGCAAAAGCAAGGAAGAGGCTTCACTGCTTGCCGCTGGTGAAAAGGTTTCTGTGCTTAACAAGCCAAACGAGACAATCAAAAGGCGCGCTGTTAATCAGTCCGAGATAGGCACATTTCAAGGCGATCTAAACGGGTTCTTGGGGCAGATACAGGGCGGCATGTCTCACCCGCTTGCAAAAGTAATTATGCCATTTTACAAGACACCTACCAACGTAATGGGGGAGACACTTATACGCTCACCTATACAGGCGGCTAACCCGGACTTCTACAGAAAGATAGCTGCCGGTGGGCGTCAGGCGGATCTGGCTATTGCGCGTGTTGGCGTTGGTAGCGCTATCATGGCTACATTTGCAAACTTGGCGGCGGGTGAGCATAGCGAAGATGGCGACATGATTATCATGGGGTCTGGCCCACCGACCCCGGCAGAGCGCCAGGCGCTAGCGCGCAAAGGCATCCAGCCATATTCTGTTAACTTTGCGAACTATGATGAAAATGGTGTATTTGATGGCACCTATACAAGTATCACCTATTCGCGCCTAGACCCGGTGTCGGGCATATTAGCAATGGCGGCAGACTTTTCGTATTACGCAAACTATGAGGATGACCAAAGCAACCTTGAAGCGCTAGCTATGGCGGCTACTGTAGGCATGCAAGAATATATGATGCAACTGCCACTGCTACAGGGCGTTGAGGAACTAGCCACAATATTGACAAGCTCTGACAAGCAACAACGCGGCATAAAGTTACAAGAGTTTTTTGCCAAGAAGCTAACAGAAGTAGGGCTTGCCGCTATTCCCGGCACATCATCATTTAGCGCTGGCATAGGCAGACAGCTAGACCCAACCGTTAAGTCTACCATGCTACCATCCGAAGGATTGTTTGGCGAAGATCCAACAGAGCTAGGCGCTTTTGGTCGCGGGTTTTATAGCGAACTGCAACGCATGAAGGCGCGCAACCCATTTTTCTCAGATGCGGTTGAGCCTAGACTAAACCTGTGGGGTGAACAGATACGCGCCGGGTCTGGAGAGGCTTGGGAGTTTTGGTCACCCATCCGCATTCAGGACACAGTATACACACCGCTAGACGATGAGATACTGCGCCTTGGCCAAGGCATCCGCATGCCCGGCAAAAAGCAAAACAACATTTTGTTGAACGCATCGCAGTACAACCGCATGATTAAGCTGATGAACGAGGCTGACGATTACGGCGTTATGCCCGGTGAGGATGGCTATCAGTCTGGGCAAACCCTTAAAGATATTCTCACAGACCTAATAAACGATGAGGACTACATCGAGGCTGAGAGAGAAGTGCAGCACGAATTGTTCTCATCGCTGATTAGCGCAAAGCGCCGTGCGGCTAGAGACATACTGTTCCAAGAAGATGCCGAACTTGAATATAAATTAGAACAGCTTCAACAACAGTAAAAAATAAGGTATAATACCCGCAAGGAGTTAGCATGGCAGATTACAACATTAACGCAGTGACAAGACGCGCAGTCTTTACCGGGTCAGCCGGTCTGGGCCCGTATGCGTTTACGTTTGAGATCATTGACAGCGGTGACCTAGCTGTGTATTTCAACGCCACAAAGTTAACTATAACCACAGACTACACAGTAGCCATCAACGCTAACGGCACCGGGTCTGTGACTATTGTGACCGGCAACAACGTGGCATCCACGCCAGCGGGGTCAGACCAGATCGTAATCGTTGGCGCGCGTGACATTGAGCGCACCACAGACTTTGTTACAGCCGGCGACTTGCTTGCGTCATCCTTGAACGAACAGCTAGACAGCCTGACAATATTTGACCAGCAAGTATCGGAAGAGGGACGCCGTGCCATGCGCGCGCCTGTGTTCGACCCAGCATTGGCAGAAGATGGCGGCGTGGTGGATATGACCCTGCCAACCAAAGCATCACGCGCTAACAAAACGCTGGCATTTGATAGCAATGGTAACCCGGTTGTCGGTGAGGAGATTGGCGATTATAAAGGAAACTGGGCTGCAAGCACTACCTATGCCATACGCGACCTAGTAAAAGACACCAGCACAAACAACATATTTAGGGCTAACACAGCACATACATCATCCGGCTCACAACCGCTTACAACAAACACAGATAGCGCAAAGTGGGATTTGATTGTAGATGCCGCATCTGCCACCACATCTGCCACGGCTGCGGCTACATCAGCCACAGCGGCGGCGGCTAGTGCCACAGCGGCGGCCACGTCTGCTACCGCCGCGACCACAAACGGCGCGGCACAAGTTACCTTGGCGGCGGCACAAGTTGCGCTAGCTACGACCCAAGCCGGAAACGCGGCAACATCTGCGACAACCGCATCAACACAGGCTACAAATAGCGCGTCATCTGCTACAGCGGCAGCGGCAAGCGCGGCGGCTGCGGCGGCATCTGCTGACAATTTTGATGATACATATTTAGGTAGTAAATCATCTGACCCAACAGTAGATAATGACGGTGACGCATTAAACGCTGGTGACCTGTATTTTAACACCAGCAGCAATGCGCTAAAATATTACACAGGCAGCGCATGGGTTGCGGTTGTGCCGGGTATATCCGACATTGTATCAGACACCACCCCACAGCTTGGCGGCAATCTCGATGTCGTGACGCATTCTATTGTCAGCACAAGCAATCGTGACATTACTATAAACCCTAACGGCACAGGCAATGTTCTTATAGGCAACTATGAGTTTGACGCAGACCAGACCGTAGGTGCGGGGCAAGACGATTATGTTTTAACATACGATAATAGTTCTGGGATTATTGCGCTTGAGGCAGCGGCTGGTGGTGCTGGTGCTACTGGTGGTGGCAGTGATGAGATATTTTACGAAAATGGTCAGACTGTTACAACAAACTATACAATTACCAATGGGAAAAACGCTATGAGTGCTGGCCCTATAACAATTAATAGCGGTGTTACTGTTACAGTAGGCACTGGCGAAACATGGACGGTGGTGTAAATGAGTACATTAAAGGCAGATACCATTGTGGCGGCAGATGGCTCTAGTGCTGTAACGCTTACAAAACAAACCACTATTAAATCTTACGCGAAAGGTAGCGATGCCGCTGTTTTAGCGCACTCACATAACGTTAGCTCTGGAACAGATAATGGAACGGGTGACTATTCTTACGCTCTAACCAGCGCAATGAGTAGTGCGGATACGGCAGTTGTTTGCACTCCATACACCAACATTTCACGAGCAGGGTTAAACAATCCGAATCGTGACACTGCTTCTGTAATGGCTGGCCTTATTGTAAATCCATACAGCGGTGGCGTTGCTGACATGGCTCATACATTTATACAAACGGGAGCTTTAGCATGAGTACGGTGATTGCGGACAACCTCACAGGCAAGACTGCGGCTGGCAATGTGACGATTACTGATGGCTCTGTAACTATGAAGTTACAGGATGGGGTTGCGAAAGCATATATCAACCAAAACCAAGGGACTTCAATACTAAAAAGTTTTAATGTAGCGTCTCTAGTTGATAATGCTACGGGAGATTATATTGTTAATCTTTCTAATAACATGAGTGACGCAAACTATATTCCTACAAGTGCTTCAAACCCGCATGATTTTACATCGGGCGGTGTATCTGTTTTGCACGGAACACGAAGCGGTTCAGGGCAGGATGTTGATACTGACCATTTTCATCAGAGGGTCGGAAAAGTTAGTTCCTCTGCGGATGATAGTGACAGCGTAAGAAGCACGGTTCATGGAGGTTTAGCATAATGGCTGGCAAGATTGTAGCAGACCAAATAGAACACAGCACCGCAGGGTCGGTTGATACGCAGTACGTTGTTGAAGGTGCGGCAAAAGCTTATATTCAATACCTACAAGCAACTCCTGTTATATCAGTTAGTTTTAATATAAGTAGTGTCACGGACAGTCAGACAGGTGACTTTACAATTAACTACACCAACGCATTTGCCTCTGATGCTCACGCTAGGAGTTTGATGGCTAACAGCACAACCTTCTGTGGTAGTCAAGCAAGAGGCACATCAACTGACCGTTTTGAAACTAGACAACATGATAATACAATGATTGACACAGGTAATTATGGAACAATTACTGGAGACTTAGCATAATGCAGACACCATCATTTCAAGGCACACATCTATGGCTTCGTCTGGGCTGGGCTAAAGAAAACCTTGAGCCTGTGCAGTCAGACTATCGTGTTGTCTATGAGAACAGCATTGATGAGTGCGCTAAGATCCTCGTCCCTGACCCTAACTGGGTCGCCGCCGCCGAAAACGGATTTATATTGCCCCCCGTTGAAAGCTATTGGGAACTGGCAAAAGACGAAGCGCAACCAGATTTTAAGAAACATACCAGAGGCTATTTGTTACATGATACTGAGCCTGTTGGCCCTATGACTGTTAACAGTGGCCCTTATGGTGGCTGGCTGAATTATCTAATTATGAAGGACATACCTCAGTCTGTATGGCAGACTTGGGATGAGGGCAACCGCCCTAAGATGGTTATCTGCAAGAAAGAGCAGTTACCACAAACAAGAGAATGGAGAAACGCTTGGCGTATCTCTGATGAACTAGCCGCATAGGAGTTTAACGTGGTTGATATTTTCATTGTCGATAAAGACGGTAATCAGGCTAATGCGTCAGAAGTTACCGTTCCTTCTGACCGTCACTTTCGTGGTGCATGGTCATTGAGTGGCAAAGTCATATCAGAAGATATGGATAAAGCCAAAGTAATATTCAAGGACAAAATTCGTGAAGTGCGTCTGCCTCTGCTTGATGCGGAAGATGTAGTATACATGAAAGCACTTGAAGCTGGTGACAGCGATGCACAGGCTGCATCAGTCACAAAAAAGAATGCACTTCGTAATGCACCAGCAGCGTCTGCAATTACTAATGCAGATACGATTGCAAAGCTGAAAGCCGCTTGGGATACATCTGTTCTTGGCGATAGCCCTTACGCATAAGAGGTCGCCATGAAACCAGATGATCTAATCATAGCAACGGGCGGTGTTAGCGCACCGCTATGGTTGCCAAACCTTAACGCTTGGGTCACTCTGGTGCTTGGCGTGCTGTCCATTGCATACGTTAGTTGGAAACTCTGGAACTTGTACAAAGGTAAATAGCCAGTGCTTGCCGAGCTTGCCGCCGCCAATGCCGCTTTTCAGGTGGTCAAGCAATTTGTGCAGAACGGGCGCGAATTGTCAGACTGCGCATCGCAGATCGCATCATACGTCAACGCGACTGAGGACTTGCGCAAGCGCGCGGAAAAGAAAAAACGTAGCCCATTTGCGTCTGGTGACCTCGAAGAATTTATGCATCTGGAAAAGCTCAAGCAGCAAGAAGAAGAGCTAAAGCAGTTAATGATCTGGCACGGGAGGCCCAACTTGTGGACAGATTGGCTAAACTATCAGGCAGTAGCGCGTAAGAATAGACAGGCGGCTATCGCTGCACGGCGCAAACGCAATCAGCAAATCATAGAAATCATAGCAATAACCCTGCTTATCATAGCAGGGTTTGTGGGGGTTGCTATGCTGATATGGTGGATGGTCTACCTGAAAGGGCTATAGTGTCGGGTGAAACAAGAACAGGGCTGATAGGCGAACACATCGCTTGCGCCGCAGTGTTGAGCATGCCGGGTGTGAACGGCGCAAGTCTATGTCAACAGGACATGGTGGACATGATAGCTTGGGATGATGTTGGCTATCTGCGTATTCAAGTAAAGTCTTGCCGCATTCGGAATGAGAGCGACAAGCGCGCGCCGACCTATCATTTTAATTATGGGGCAGGGCTAAAGAAAAAGAAGGCGGCACGCGGGTCGTATGATATAATAGCATCAGTGGCTATCGACCAGCGCCGGGTATTGTTTACAGCGCTTGATGAGGTAAAGGCAATAAGCAAGCGCATCAACCCCCGGCACTTTGATAACCCTGACATAGAGATAGATAGCTGGCGCAATGCGCTGGCGGTTGTGAGAGGTGACATATGAACTGGGATAATTATCCAAATTTTAGCGAGGCTGAATTTACATGCAGCCACAGCGGCAAGTGCGACATGCAAGCCAGCTTCATGGATAAGTTGCAAGCGCTACGCACAGCGCACGGCAAGGCGATGACGGTGACCAGCGGCTATCGCCATGAGACACACCCGGTCGAGGCTGACAAGGACAGGCCGGGCATACACACGATGGGGCTAGCCGTAGACATTGCGTGCAATGGGTCTGACGCATACAGCATTATGC
>VMHT01040371.1_pt1 | contig 14453 bp, 11 predicted proteins | sample 4693611 | NCBI WGS metagenome assembly VMHT01 (sample SAMN12280063, study PRJNA550983) | marine metagenome | isolation source: seawater sampled from same location over 5 years 0.02-0.2 micron viral filtrate | place: USA: collected off the coast of southern California halfway between the port... ... | reverse complement strand
GTAGGTAATATCCAAGCCCAGCTTGGTTTTATTGAATTGGGTGGAAGTGGTCGTGCTGGATATGAAAAAAGTGGTTTTATAATTGGTCTTACTTCCACTGATATGCGAGGTCTTACTTCTGGCCAGTTTGGAAAGGTAGATGCTGATTTTGCTATAGGATTTTATAGAGATACTGATTCTTCAAGTAAAATTTTCGGTCAATATAAACAACCTGATGGAACATACGACAGATTAGACTTTGGAACAACAAAATACGTAGGTGTAAATGATGATAATAATAGTCAAGTTGCTCTTGTTGTGAATGGAAATAGAATACAATTTTTATTTACGAATACTACAAAAGATAATTGGAGCACAGGTGCAGATTTACCTCTTAATAATAAAAAATTGCTTTACCCCTTTGTGGTTTATTTTGATGGTTCAAACTTCGCACAATCACGAACACCTTTAATGACTATTAATCCATTTCAACACGCAGGAACAATTATCACAAATACAACAGGCACAAACATCACACAAAATAATTTTATACCTAGAAAATTTAAATTAGAAATAGCAAGAGAACTAGCATTATATTTAGGATTTGTAAGAACATCTAAATTTAATTCTCAAGGTTTCTTTGAAAATGAAACAGACGATACTGGAGCATTATTTCAAACACACGCCACGAGTGTATATGTTGTATCCACTACTGAAGAAAACTACATCTTAGAATTACTATCTATGAATATTGATAGTTATGATTCCGAACAAAAACAAAGAAAAAATATAGTCTCAAGCCTCGTCTCCAGAACCGGTAATAAGATATCGGCAGATGCTACAAGTTCAGTATTGTTGGATTTACTCAATACCGATGCTATTGATTTGAGAAATATAAAAATGAGACTTGTTGATAGTGATTTCAATAAGATTGAGATTGATGGGGAGCAGGTAGCAACTATAATTATCGCCCAAAAAGATGAAAGTATAGGGACACTATGAGTCTCGAGATCTGGGGACAGGCTGAATCAATATATATCTATACAATTATTAAAGAATATTTTTTTTTATGTTTTGAAATAGTTATTTTCTCTGTTAGTTGATAGAGATTTATACAACAGGTATAAGAAAATAATTATTTTTTAAGGTAAAATGCGATAAATCTATTCATTTTACACAGAGAAAGGGCCGAAATCGTTGAAATTTTTTTTTTTATTTTGAGGACACCATAAACATTACTGAGAAAAGGGCACTATGATATTTTACTTGTTGGTTGCGATTTCCTTTTAACTAAGGAGGGAATATTGAAAACAATACAAAAAAACTATTATCATTACTAATTATATCAGAGGACACAGGGGACAGGCAAAACAGAGGGACAGAAAACTCTCTATAGAGAAAAAAAAAAAATTATATTTCACCCATCAAATATCTTTTTTTTTTTTTTTTCTAAGAGACTTTGCAAAGGACAGCATTTTGACTGTCCTGTCCTGTCTCGGTGTCCTCCTTTTCTTTGATATGAGTATATCAATCTATCTTCCTTTTTTCCATAAAATCTCTTACTTCATTAACATCAAATATGTAAAATGTCTTTTTCTTTTGTTGAGGTAGTGTCCGCCTTGCCGACTTGATTGGAAGGTTAAATTTAGTAATTTGTGGCCATAATGTATTAGTCATTTTGAAAGTAGTATTTGAATTCATAAAATATTCGCCCCACACTTCTTCTAAATCATTAACAGAAATCCAGTTATGAGCTTTATCATATTTTGCATGAAATAATTGAACCGCTCTCCTCTCATTTTCAGGAATATCGTTTGTAAGCGATGTGCTTCCGGTAAAAACAATAGTCTTGATAAATTCTATTTCTTTCGGTGTGCTTACCTCTTTCATCTCTTTAACGATTTCAGTATCATATCTCTCCTTTTTTGCTTCCCACCCCTCAGCAACATAATCCTTACCTTCTTTTAGGAGTGCGTGGAAGAGATGAAATAATTTTTTACCGTCTCCAATCATATCATAGTATTTATCCCAGAAGTTTTGTGCCTCTGGATTTATATCTACACATAACTTATCCGACGATTGAACCATAAATTGTCGTCTATCTTTTCTTTCAATATGAGTGGCGTTGTTAGTGGTAATCATAAAGAGAATATTATTGTTTCTAGTAAATCCCTTCTCGTATTTTTGACGTATTTCCACCTTTTCGGCTGTGAGAGTTGCCTTGATTTTTTCCTTATATTTTTTACTATCACCGTATTCAGTTTCATTAAAGCAAACTACATCCGCCGTTTTAACAAAAGAACCATTATCATTTCCACAGAAACTACCCATATCGTCGCGACAAACATACCGGTTCTTTCCAAGCAATGCACCGAGAGTCAAACCAATTGTATCCTTTCCAGAACCGTTAATACCGAAGAAGTTAGGCATTACTCCTATTACTTCATTAGGCGACGCCAGTTTTCTGCAAAAGAGCCGATGAATAAACTGTGCGTCAGCTTCCTTACTATTTGTAAGATTACCTAGTAATTCCATCCAGAGCATTTGAACCTCAGTTAGTAGGTCTTCTTCAATCTCGCACTCATAATCCCACACCTTGTAGGGCTTTGCGATGTTATAATAATCGGTGTTTCTGGGCTTTTCCTTATCAGGGAAAGGTCTATACTCAACTCTTTTGTAAGTTCTTTTATTTGTGTCTTCCATCCAAGAGCGGTATATGTAATCCTCTTTGTATTTCCCTTCATCGTTGGTAATGCGGATTTTATATTCCATCGCCTCATCACGCAGGGAACTGGTAGAAATACTATTGATTTCGCCATCACGTTCCACATAGTATCCTAAAGGCATCAAACATTTAAAGTAATGGTTCTCAAATGCGTCCTTACTTTCTTCATAAGTGGGAAGTAAGGCCAACTCCGAAATATCCGGATTAAATTTTGTTTCTGGAACTTCAATGGGCTTTTCAGCAAACTTAATAAATGGTTTCATATCATTTGAAATGGAAGAATTGATAGCATCAATATCTATCTCTTCTTCGGTTTCAATCATAAATCCATCAAACATAGGGACTCGTAATGTCCCGTTCTCACGAAAGGGATTCATTGCATTATCAACAACTTGTCGTTCTACCTTTTTTGTAAGATTATAGATTGCTTTTGATTTACAGTTCTTCTCTTTTTCATCAATTACTAGATTATTCTTTTTGATAATCTGGTTTTTGATTGAGGCGATTTCTCCTATGAGTTTTTGATAAAAAGGCTTGCCTTTCTTTGCGTAGTTGGTATCCTTATTCAAAAGGATAATTATATCCTGTTTTACTAGGCCCTCCTTTGCGAGTATCTCCTCTCTATTTTCACAATAGTAGGTAAGGACTGGACACAGAATCTCATTAAGAGAACAAACATATCGCCACAAGTTTGGCTCACAATTAACAATATCTATATCTCTGTAAGTGGAAGGAACTAGAAAGTTTCTTAGTTCCCTTGGCATCCACTGGAAACATACACCAGTTTGGGCGTATAATCTTCCAGTTCCTTCCTTATCATTTTTGCTTGTCTTGTAGAGAACAGTTTTACTATAATTATTACTCGCACAGTAAAGAAATACATTTTGAAGTTGGTCCAGATAAGACTTGTTGGCCTTTTGTGATTGACCTGTTTCATCATAAAATCTCTTGAAAAATTCGTTTTTGAATTCATTACGAGAAGCACTTAGGCTTCTAAGACAATAAGACATCTTCGCTTGGTCGTAGATTTCGGAAAGCATAATCTCATTCTGGGGGGAGGGCATAGTTATACAATTAGCACAGATTATTATTTTAAATCAATTTTTTTAAAATAAAAAAAAATAAAATAAAAAATTCAACAAAAAATTATATATTTCATATAATCTGGACTTTTTCAGTCGTGTTGCCTTGTAGGTTTTTCTTTCTAGCATATCTCTCTCGGGCCATCGCCGTAAGTCTTTCTCTATTCTTTTGATAATATGCCTTTTTATATTCTTTACAATTTGCGAGAATATGATCTCGACGGTCTTGATAATACTCCTTATGCTTTCTGGTAGGAACACGTTGATTTAAACAGTCATTATTTTTTATTAGTTGCTTTTCTTTTTCTTTTAATTCACTCAGGGGAACATCTTTTTGAATTATTTTCATCTCTACTTTTTCACCCTCTTCGCATTCATTAAATAGCCTGCTACTACTCATTTTGTTAAATTTAGCATTATATTTATGAATTGCGTATCTTTGCCGAGGATTTATACTCGTAGAACCGTAGTAAGTATCTTTTCCATTTGTTAGTAAGTAAAGACAACCAAGTTTTTCGCTCATCTCTATACTCTCTATACAGAAAATAATTTTCTATTTTTTAAGTATTTTTCTGGCTTGTTCTTGTAAATCCGGGTCAGCCTTACTACGACCACCAAGAGCACCGTGTATAAATGAATAGACTCTGGCCATAGCCCAAGCCTCTTTAGGTAGTCTCGCACTTCTTGGAAACTTTCTAAGATTGGGATTTTTCGCCATCGTTCCTCGCACACGAACGCTCCTAATGTTCGTCTTCCAAGCCCCAACACCACGGTCATAGGATTTATCAATCAAACTTCTAGGAACTCCTGTCTGTTTTGCTATATCAGTCTTAGAGTGAGAGGCATTAGAAGGGAAACCAAATCTCTTGTTGTATCTTTCTCGGTATGTAGGCATCACTTCTTTTTACTATTTACTTTCTTTTTTTTCATTCCTGCTTTAACCTTAATCCGCTTGGTAGTTCCTACAAACAAATCTCGCATATTTTTTTTCGGTGTTTTTTTCTTCTCCTTAGCAGAAGTGCTATTAACTCTCTCCATACCGCTAGAAGTTCCGTATCCCATACTATATATTCTTGGAGACATATATTTTTTACTAAATTTATATTTTATATCTTAGATATATATTAATATGCCTCTCAATCGCATTAGACCTAATAATGGAACAAATGATTCCCTTGTCGCTATTACTAACATAAATGCCTCACAATTAAAGAAGATGGCCGACTGTGTAAATACAACATCTAATCTTCTAAGAGTAGATATTGAGGACGCTCAAATAAATGTTGATGGAACTGGTCTTGCTACAGAGCAGACACTAAAAGATCTCGACACTAGAATAGGGAACAGTATTTTCTCTTCCTCCACCGCTCTTGGAACAGGTCAGGCTGTTATCCAGACTACTACTCGTGCTATTAATAGTGGTTCTAGCACTATGAAACCCCTAGTGATGGACGCTAATGATAACCTGAATGTGAATATAAATGCTGGTGGTGGTTCGCACGGACTTGCTACGGAGGCAAAACAAGATGTAATGGAAACTTCTCTCAACTCAATTGATACCAGAATAGGTAATTCAGTAAATGCGGGTTCTACTGTATATGGCGATGCAGCTAGCGGTGTGATATCCACCTATGCTTATGGGCGTGATAGTGGTAATAATCAGATGAAAGCATTATCTCTAGACTCCTCAGGAAATCTTAATGTAAATATGGCATCAGGAGCGATTACTGGTTTTGCTACAGAAGCCACACAGTTGTTAGCAGAGGCACACCTTGGAACAATTGATTCTAGCACTGCCTCGGTGGCTGGTTGTGTTTCAGGAAGCGAATTACAGGTGGATATCGTAGGAGCTCCAACATTAACAGTATCCGGAACTATTACAGCCAACGCTGGAACAAATCTCAATACCTCCACCTTGGCTACTCAAAGCACTCTTGCTGATGCCGAGGCTCATTTAGGAACAATTGATTCTAGCACTGCCTCCCTTGCTGGTTGTGTTGATGGAAGCAAAATCCAAGTGGATATCGATACCGCACCTACATTAACAGTATCCGGAACAATAACCGCTAATGCGGGGACAAATCTCAATACCTCCGCCTTGGCTACTCAAACCACTCTTGCTGCTGCCGAAGCACATTTAGGAACTATTGATACTTCTACCGCCTCCCTTGCTACTTGTGTTGATGGAAGCAAAATCCAAGTGGATATTGATACCGCACCCACATTAACAGTATCCGGAACAATAACCGCCAACGCTGGAACAAATCTCAATACATCGGCTCTCGCCACTGAAAGCACTCTTGCTGCTGCTGAGGCACATTTAGGAACTATTGATACTAGCACCGCCTCGCTCGCTGGTTGTGTATCAGGTTCGGAATTACAAGTGGATATCGTATCTGGAGGAGGAGGCGATGCTTCAGCGTCCAATCAGTCTTCTATGATAACAAAACTAGGAGAAATAGACACAGCACAAGACCTTACTAATACCAAACTTGATACTATTGATGGTGTATTAGATAACATCTTAGTAGATACTAGTCTTGTAAAAAATCAGCAATTATTACAGGCATCTCACCTCGCCCTTCATCAAACAGGAACAACCAATACAACCATCACCATCGGCAACGGTGCTAATTCAACTACAAAAGAAGTTTCACTAAGCGATATTCGGGCGGCGATAGTCGAACCCTCAGCAATCGGTTTTCATCTCACATCTACAGGCACAGGAGGTTCGGGAACTGATATTGAGATGGAAGTGTCCTTAGATGGTTCTTCATTTATCAACCTTGCTACCAATCTCGGCGGTTTTGCTAAGGCTGCAACTACTGGAAACCTTGGTGATGATGCTATTGGATTACCACTTGTGGGACAAAAATTTAGGTTCAAAATACATAATAACTCTGGCGGTAGTGCTAATTACACAGTAAGCATATTCGCCTATGGAATGGATTTCGCTCAGGCATAAAACATTTCTTATTTTTTTTTATTTTACATATTTTTTTTTATTTGATAGATATTATAAATATGTCCGAAAAGTTTGTTAAGATTCAATCGCTCCAGACTGGTTCATTTACAGCCACCAACAATCGTGTTGATTTCATTATCCCAGCATCATTTGGCAAGGTCTCTCTAAGAGACTCTTTCGTTGAAATCAATTGTTCTATTTCTTTCACTCCAGACACCAACAATGGCGTTCCTCTTACTATGCTTCGGTGGGTTAATGATGCTGGTGCAACCCAGACCAATCACTTTCCTAATGTAGCAATAGTGCGAAACGCCCATATCTCCTCAGCAAACAAGGGAATGATTGAAAGCGTTCGTCGTGTTGATGTTCTCCGCTCCAATCTCTACAAAGCGAGAAAGAGCATTACAGGAATCCGAAGTGATAACTATCTTAATGCCAACTCACTCAAAAGTCTCCAGAATGAAACACAGTACGGTATTTTCCAAGACATCAATAAAACCGGAACAATTAACTCCAGAACAAATCCAAACACACCAATTATGGTCTCACTTTCCGATATTCTGGATTTCTGTGATGCCGATGTGGTAGATATGGGTTCTCTTGGTGATGTTCGTGTCTCACTAGAACTTAATGTAAAAAATCTTGCGGTAGTAGAAACTAATAATGCTGTGCTTACTGGCTCTGATGGGGTAGAAGAAGATACCGCAGGTTTGCCTAAAAACATAACATCAATCACTCTATCTGGAGATTACGCACAAGATGGCGATTGCCCTTACTATGTTGGTCAGTCTGTACGCCTTACAGCCACAGTAAATGCAACCGGAGGCGGGGGTGGTGGTGCAGGTCAGACCTCGGACTTCTCTATCAGTTCTATAGCTCGTAGTGATGATGGAACAATAACTATTAGTAGTGCTACAACTATCTTCCCACTTACAGCAGGACACGGAGGTATGACTTTTGGTGGTGGTGAAGGTCTTTCAGCAAGACCAGCAACTAACCTAGCATTTGACCTCAATCTGGCCCAACTTGTAGTAAAACAACTTCCAGAAAGTGTAGAAGCACCAAGCACTCTTCTTTATCATCAGTTTGATACCTTTGAATTAAATGGAAATGGCCTTACATCTTACAGCGATGTGGTCGAGATCAACGGTGGTGCAGTAATGGCGATGGTAATGGTTAAGAATGGTTCTACCGGTCTTGAGGCGAGATATGATGACTTGAATAGCATAGAGTTTTCTCTTAATAATGTTCCTCTCACCGATAATCGTCCTATTGTTCCATACAGTCCTCTCTATTATGACCGCCAAGTATCCGCCCTCTCAACAGCGGATTATCTTGTAAAAGACTTGGCTGTTCCAAATCTTTTCTTCAACACCGCAACTGGTTTCTCAGGACAGGCCAAGGGACTTATCCCAGCAGTTCCTCTCTTTAGAACAACTATGAGAAAGAATCTCCAGATTGTGTCCGAGGCATCATCCGGATTGGGTCAATACATTTTATACTGTGCGATTCCTAAGAGTATAGATATGTAAATCTCTTAATTTGAATCAAAAAAAATTCTATTTTTTTTTTATTGTTATATAGTATAAAATGAGCGGAAGAGTTTTATATCATTCAGTAATCCCAGAGAACAACAGACCTGATAGTTTAGGTTATGGCGAACTTGATGTTGTTGATTTCCTTGTTTCATTCCCAGAACGAATGCTTGTCCTGAATAAAATTCGTATTACAGGAGACTTGGAAGTTTTCACTGATAGTGCCCAGACTACTCCTATTACAACCCAGAGAGTCCAGTTTGATGAATTGGTAGGTGCACACTCATTACTTCAATCAGTCCAGACCTTTGCTTCAGGTCAGTCAATTGATAATGTGATGGACTATCCCCGAGTAGTAAAAGTGCTCACCGCTGCAAGTGAAAATTGTAATGATATGAATAAGGCATCCAATCTTTGCGAACTTAAAGCACCAGCACCAATCGTAGCGGAGGAGCTTATCCGTAAAGAGAAAGTTCCAGTCCAACAGGCCACTCCTAGAACCCAGACTGTTGATTTCTCAATCAAACCTGTAATCGCCATTAATTCAGTTATGGGAAGTCGTGATATGCTTTCTTATTCTAAGAGCGGTGATGTGCGTGTCTCAATCACATTCAACCGAAATGCCTCAGCACTTTTCGGAACTGGGTGCGACGCCAATACTAACTATAAGGTCTCAAACCTTCGTCTTGAGGCTATGTCTTATCCGGATGATGGTGATATGTCTCCTATTGTCTGTAAGAAGCGAATGTCGCTCAAACAGTCTTTTGAGGGAAGTTCAGCACAGCTTAACTTCAACTATCCTATGCTTTCAAATAAGGTATATGGTTCATTCCTCATTAATGGGGATGAGAATGTCCCAGCAAAAAATAATACAAAACTGAATAAAGTTCCAAATGTTGATAGACTGTCTTTCTTCTGGAATAACGCCACAAATGAATATATTTCTTACCAGTTAAGGTCATCACCGGAAATCCTTGACCGTGCTATTGACGCTGTCGGTGATACCGGAAAGAACGAGGCATCACTTAGAAAACTTGCCGACAATAATGGTTTCATAGTGGGATTAAAGCTCAACGAATTTATTGATTTAATGAGAACTAAACTTTCTCTTGTGATTGATTCAGCCAATATTGATAATATGATTTGCTTCCTTATAGCGGAAGGCATATTACAATTGTAATAATCTGATTTCTTAGGAATTCTTTTTTTTTTTATTTTTACTATATATATAAGTATGACCCTGTATCTAGACCCTTCATTTGATAGTTCCAAGTTTCGCACCGAGTTCCGTTTGCCTAAGCAGAATGGAGTCTATAAGTCAGATTTCAGAATCCTTAACCTCGGCCTTGATAAAACCGACAACGGCAATTCCGAATATAATCAGTTAGTAGGTGCCTATGGAGTTGTGGAGAATATCCAGATTATGTCTGGTGCCCAACTTCTGGACCAAGTCCGCCACTTTGATTACTACTCTGGCCTGAAAGCTCTTATGCACTCAAATAGCGAAAATATGTCCTTAAAAAGACCACTTCAGCATAACAAACTTGGTTTTGTCGCAACAGGCAACCAAGATGTTTCTAAGGGTGCTTACGCTAATGGTATCAAAATAACTAATGCTGTCCCAGATGATTTTAATGTTCTTCACGGTGCTGATGCTTCTTCTAAGGCCCAAGCTAGTGATGGTGGTTGGTTTGACCTTAAAGCGTGTCTAGGATTTCTTGATGCTTCTCCTTATGTTCCAATGAATGCTTATCCGGATTTGCGGATTGTGATTAACTACAAACCAGACCAGAGCAATAATGTCCTCAATAGCAACATCGCTCTTGCTACTAAGAGACCAATCTTGGTTGCTGACTACGAGACTGACCCAGAGGTAGCGATGGCTCTTATGCGTGAATATCGGGGTGTAGCCTTCCAATCAATCGAACACGAGCGAGTAAGAGTCCCAGCAGTCTCAGGTTTGGCTAATGATACTACTAGCGAACAGGAACGCTCCTACTTAGTTAAGGCATTCAATAGCAAATATATTTCCAAGATGGTTATAGTCCAGACACCAACTCAACAGGACACTTGGAGAACCGCTAATGTAAATACTAAGTTTGCCGACAAAGGTTCTGTTTCACAATTTCAGGAGAAATACCAGTTAAGAGTAAATGGGCAAAATATTTTCGCACGAGCAAACCAGACAGGAAAGATGAATACACTTGGAAAGATGGTTGATTCTTTTGGCGACCTCAATCTTACAGCAGGAATGAACTACTGTGATGTTGCAGGAGGGGCTACAGCAATCTACTCAGCAGGTATAGTTTCTATGGTAGGTCAGGCAGATTATCTTCCTGCTATGATTGATGATGTAGTAAGTGAAATGAAATTAACTTATACAAGAACCGCTGTTGGTCCAACTGCCGCTGGTGCAACCACGGACAACGCAAACCTTCGTCAGGCTCTTGACTTGAATATCTATGCTATGTCTCGCAAACAGATTGTCCCCACGGCTGATGGTGTTGTAGTGCGATATGTGTGAGAATAGTCTTACAGTCTCTTGCTGGAAAAATATAATTTTTTTTTTTATATCTATTATTTATACTATGTCTTATAAAACTCTAGAACTAAGGCAAAAAGATGCTCTAAAGGTGAATGCGAATGGTGATTATTCAGTATCTTTGCCTTTCAAAAATGCCCTTACCTTAGAAGAAGGAGACACTCTTCAACTCCAGAAAGTATTTATAGACACGGAAGCAGACAGCAGTCAAAAAATTAATATTCCTAATGACCTCACACTCACTATGACTTATTACTATTACTATGTCTATTCTCGGATTGTAGAAAATCTCGCAACCGTTTCCGCAAGTGAGACACCTATGGTCGCAAGTGCTACTAATTTTACAATTGATAATCAACCCTATATAGTAGCACTAGATACCGGTGAAAACAGTGGTGGCACTCCTACAACTGGGATAGTCAAGAAGATAAGAGGAACTGACCCTAGTGGTGGTGCTTTTAAAGATGAGGGCTTTGGAACTGTATTCCAAGCATATATGCTTAATTTTGAACCCAACGCTCAAGGGGTAACCATAGAAAATATTATCGTAGACCCTGATACCTACAACAACCAAGCCACAATTGAGTTCGATGTTAATATTGATTACCAAGAACACACAATTACAGATGCGGATGTGGATAGTATAGATTCCCAACTCCAACCTCTTTTCAGACCCCTTGTAGGACAACTTACTCCAATAATGCCAGACACAAGACCTCCCGATGGTGGTGGATTACCTGACTATGTTGGTGAAATTATATTTAAAACAGAAAACGACACGGCACAGAGAAATCTCGTGCCTCTCCGTGGAACTAGCACCATTAGCCTTTTAGCAGGGGACTACACTCCACAAGACCTAGTGAAGGAAATGAATAGACAGGTCCAGTTAGCCTACACGGAAGAAGGTCAGGTATTAGAAGGGTCTAATGGAGATATACCAGACGGTCAAACTAGCCCTGTTCCTATTTACCAAAACTCATTCTTACAATCCCAGCAATCAATAGGTTTTAACAATCCTAGATTGAACCCATCTGGAGGACAAAATCCTAATGAAAGAACTTGCTACTTAGTCCGTAGTGATTGTGGAAATATAGTGAGAATGAACGACCAAAACGCTGGTGTCCTTGTAGGGGCTTCATTCGTGGAGTTTGACTACAAGACCGACACCAATCAATTTACTATTGACTACATACATACTCCTTACTATACAGACCCAGTCGCCGACAGCAATACACCAGCACAGATAGCAGTAGGTTATTTATCACAAAGACAATTTGTAGATGGAACAGTAAAAGGAACTCCAGAAAACCTTATCCCTATTACTAAAAATGGTGGTATTGTATTTCAACAGTTATCTTCGTTAGATAGTCAAGGACAAAATGGTAATTTTTGGAGAGAAGTATTGGGATTTAATCTCAATTCAGACCAACAGGTAGTCCCTCCGCTTCTTGTTAGTCATCAAACACTAGCGACAGCGGATATACCAACTAGACCTGCTGGTTATGGAGAGAGTGGTGGTGTCGCCTATAATGTAGCAACCGCATTCAAAATGATTCCACCATTAAAAGATGGCCAGAATATGACCGGTGGATATTTCCCTATGAGTGCCACTACTGACCTCGTGGGTAGCAACTCCACAAGTTATTGGGAGCCGATCTCGATGCTTACCCCTGATGATAACAAAGTCCCTGACCCATTTCTTTCAACAGCGACCGACACAATAAATATTCAGTCCAATCAGGTGGCTGTCGGAGGAGGAAGTAAGAACGATGGCGGATATTTCCTCGTGAGTGTAGATGGTGATTTCCGCACGGACTATTATTCAAACAACAACAAAGAGAATATTATGGGTATAGTTTCTAGATATTATGAAATCAACAGTTTTACATCAGGCACTAGCGATGATGCAATTATTTACACACACAAAGGAGAACCAGTTCAGATAAGTGATTTTAATGTTCGTATTCTTTCCCCAAATAAGAAACTTGCTCCTAATCTAGGAAGTGGAACAACTGTCTTCTTAGAAGTAATAAAGAATCAAGAACTAGCAGAACAACAACAATAATATATAGAAAATGATTATATGAGTTTTTTTACTGGCGACTTTGAAAGTGATAAGGCACTACTCTTTTTTTTTTTATGTGATGAACTTGCTGGTTCTATAACCGGAACAGCAAGAAGAATAATGTATCAAAAAGCTGGGACGAGAATCCCTAAAGGAGCATACTCAATAACAATAGGACATACAGTAAGAAGCTGGATTTCACCTTCCAAAAAAAGACCTCCAAGCGACATCTTTGAAGGGTTATATAAAACAAAAATTCTCGCAGAAAAACCTTACATTATGCATATACTGTATGAATTTACTAACTTATATTTACCAGATTTTTGCTACACTGAAGTCCAAGTTAATTTCAATTATTCCACTCCTCCACATAAAGACCGTGGAAATCTGGGAAAGAGCTATATACTCGGACTCGGAGACTACGCAGGAGGAGAACTCTGTATTGAAAGAAAAGAAGGAAACATAGAAAAAATAGACATAAGAGACTTCTACACTTTTGATGGAGCAAAATATACCCACTGGGTCGCACCGGTAGAAGGAGATAGAATGAGTTTGGTTTTCTACAATCTCAAGAGAGGCAAGAGAATAAATCCTCAATAAGTTTCTCTGGAATTCTATATTTATCTATTTTTACGACACTACGATTTTTATCCCCTATACACTTTCGGTGTCTTCCATCAATTATATTCGCACAATCCTTTTTACAAACCAGAGGAGTGAATCCCTCTATATTAGTCCAAAATCTTGTCCTTTTTTTATAGCCCCAATCACTATATTTACAGTAATCAACATCATAGAAGATATTATATTGAGGGTATTTCTCAGCTATGTAATGTTTCATTTTTCCAGTTTGTGGGTTTTCTATCCACCAATATTTAGGTTTGAAATATTTAAGTATCTCAAAGACCTTATCAACCATAGGTTTCCCAAATCTATCTATATCTATATCAAGATGCTCCCTTGTTATTACCTCGGAAGGGTGAATAGATTTACATTTTCTTCCTATCCAACTAGCTCTGAGGTTGCTCCAGAATAGACAAACTGGCGATGCTGTAATTATATCAAAGGAATCAACAGGGAAAGTTTTATAGTCCCAAGTCATAATATCTTCTTGTATGTGATGGGGACTAGAATAAGAGTCATTATCGCCAGACATATCTCTATCAAGGGAAATAACTGAATATCCTTTTTTCTCGGCGACCTTTCCTATTGAGTGAGTGCCTGAAAAGAGTTCAAGAAGTTTCATAGTATTTCCCAACAAAAAATTAAGGAAAAATATAGATAAAAAGAATGAATAAATATTTTGGTTCTCAATAGGGGACAGGCGGACAGGACAGTCAAGGGTTTTTAAAAGTCTCTATACAGAAAAAAAAATATTTTGTTTGGGGTATCAAATTTCTTTTTTTTATTTATTTCTAAGAGACTTTCAAAAGGACAGCCGATTGAGTGTCCCTGTCCTCTAGATCTCGAGAGAATATATGTATTGCCGTTGAACTCGCTTACGCTCGGGCGGATTTCCTTTTAATTGAGACCATTTATTTTGGCGGGGTGCTGGATTTT
>VMHT01202923.1_pt1 | contig 14456 bp, 24 predicted proteins | sample 4693611 | NCBI WGS metagenome assembly VMHT01 (sample SAMN12280063, study PRJNA550983) | marine metagenome | isolation source: seawater sampled from same location over 5 years 0.02-0.2 micron viral filtrate | place: USA: collected off the coast of southern California halfway between the port... ... | reverse complement strand
CTTTCAATGTGCAAGAGATTAGCGAACTTGCAAACCTACCAGTAGGTCGTAAAGCCGCTAAGTAATTGAGTAGGCGACAGGTAGGCGCTGTGAAGTGTCCCTGTCTACTCATAGCAGTGAGGGCAGTAGACGAGGTGTATACTTCGGACACTACCTCACTGTGCCACCATTTATTTAGGAGATTATTATTATGTTTAGAATTATGGGATATGCTTGGATGATTTTCACAGGTGCAATGTGTGCTGGGTTTGCTTTCTATAACCTGATGCAGACAGGTGCGCCTATCATGGGGCTAGTATTGTTTGCCAGTGGTGTATTGTTCACGGGTGGATGGTGTCTTATCGCAGAAGAACTAAGTGATGCGTAAGATAAATCCTATAGCTAGAACCCTATTACAGAACAGACGTAGACAACAGGTAGTAGAACCAAAGAAAGGCAAGGGAAGTTATGACCGCACTAAAATCAAAGAGAGCATACGCAAAGAAACAAACACGACAGATGAAACAAAAGCGTAAGCATAAGATAACATTGCAGGATGAGTGGATGCAGGTTGATAATATCAAAGAGCATCTTGACAACATGACAAAGAATAAATAATAATGCTGGGGTGCAGTGTCTGCAAAAGATTATAGCCCCGACATGGTAGGGGTAAGAGTCCTCTTTCACATATGGACAAAGCCCCTACCTACCTTATACAACTCAGGAGAATTGATATGACTGGCTCAAAGAAAACATATTACGTTAAGATTGAACTGAACTTGTGGTATGACCGCAACTTTGCTATCGAGGCAGACAATGAAGATGAAGCAGAGGCAATAGCACGACAGGTGGCTAGGGACCAGACGCAACACCTCATTCATGCTGACCTGCCTGATACTCATCACGATTGGACGTATGGCGACCAAGAATATACTACTATATATGTGGAGGCAGACAATGACTGAACTTAACTTAACAGACTATGAGTTTGGCTTTCTTGTGGCTAAGTCACAAGAGATAGTCGAATGCCTTGACCATTATGATGGTGATTATTGGCATAACGCTACAGTTGTAGACGTAGTTCATGGCAGGAAGGATGCACATTATGACCTCAACATCTGGGATGATGACGAGGGCAAGATGTCTTGCACTGCCTATGCTATACACAACAATGGGCATACAGATGACAGCACATTCACGAGGTTATGGTAATGAATTGCTGGCACTGTAGAACAGAACTAATCTGGGGCAACGACCATGACATCACAGATGAGAGTGATGAGTTTGCTATACTCAGCATCCTGTCTTGCCCTAATTGTAACAGCTTGGTAGAAGTGTACTACCCTAAAGAGGAGATGAGTGATGAAGGTTGATGACATAATCAAGGTACTTGATGAACACTTCCCCAACACAAAAGCATGGGGTGACAGCTGGTTCATCATGGATGATGATGGCTCTGGCACTTGTCATGTTTGTTTTGTATTAGATGAGGAGAATGATGATGAATAATTTAGAACGAGGCACAAAGCTATCACAATCTGTGAAGTGGCAGGGGCAGGACATCTTTGAGATTGCCCAAGCTGCATTTGAAGATGCAAACTACCACACCTTTAATGAGATATTCACTGAGGCATGGAATGAATTTAATCAGGAGAATGTAGAATGACATATGAAATTACACATGAACAACGCCTTGAATTACTTGAGGCACATAACAATCTAATGACAGCACTATCAACAGTGGCAGATTGCCATGACCTGTGGCTGTCTGACATACGTAACTTAGAGAAGCTACAGTGTGACCTGCACAGAATCTTTAAGTTCGTACCCAAGAAGGATGAATGTGGACACCGTGTACACCATGCTAACTGGGTGTTAAATGAGGATGATGACGATGATAGCTGAGGCACTTGTATGCCTAGCACTCAACGTGTATCACGAGGCACGTGACCAGCCCTTCATTGGGCAGGTTGCTGTGGCACAGGTAGTGATGAACAGGGTGAAGGATGAGCGTTACCCTGATGATGTGTGTGGTGTAGTTAAACAAGGCTTAACATACTCATGGGATACAGACTTTCCTGTACGCAATCGCTGTCAGTTTAGTTGGTACTGTGATGGTAAGAGTGACAAGACACCTGATGTAGAGGCACACAACAGGTCTATGTTAGTTGCACATGGTGTAATGAATGGACACTTGGATGACTTTGTTGAAGGTGCAACACACTACCACGCCAGCTATGTGCGGCCTGATTGGGCTGAGACAAAGACAAAGGTAGTACAAATAGGTGAACATATATTTTATAGATGGGAGCATGACCAATGATTAAACACGTATGTAAGCACTGCTTGAATACACAGTACATATCTAATAAGCTGCGGCAGTTAGCATCAAAGATGTACTGCTATGTATGCGGCAATGTTATTGATAAGCTGAACGACAAGGATGCTAAGACACCTAAGTATCTGTCAGGAAAGGATAAACAAGATGGATAAGATGATGAGGAAGCTAGGCTTAAAGGATGATTACGGTTATTGTGACCCAAGCATTGTTGGCTTCATTGTAATATGGTCTGCGTTTGGATACATGATTTATGTAGCCATAGGCGGGATAATAGAAAGGATTTTAGTATGAATAGATTTCTAATTGACCATCATCCTGACGCTATATCACGGTCACTGTGTGACCAGCATGTAGTCAAGATGCCGTTGGAAGAAGCGCAGATGCTATGCACTAGCATATGGCATCATGCACCTGAGTATGCAGAGCATCACCAGTTGTACAAACCAGTACATCAGAAGCATCCATGTACCTTGTGGGCTATGGAGACACGGGCAAACTTTGTCTATGCCTTCAACCTATATACATCCATGCTGGGTGAGTATCATCATAGGTATGGCAAGTGGCATGGTGCAGGTAATCCTAGTACAACTAACCCAGACGCAAGGCCACAGCATTTGCTGGCGGCTAGACACTTCATACCTGATGGACAACTAACCCCACACCCTCAGTGTTTCAGTGGGCTTGACCACCTAAAGACAGATGAGAAGTGGCCCATCATGGCGTACCGTGCATTCTATAAGGTTGACAAGACTAAGTTCGCAAGGTATAACAAGGGACGTAGTATGCCTAAATGGATGAGGGAGAATGCAGCATGACTTTATTATTAATAACTATTGTTATACTAGCTATAACTTGACAACACCTATACCATATGGTATAAGATAGTATCACTTAACGAGAGGAGAATATAATGCCATTAGATTTTACAACACAAATAATTGAACAGGTTCCAGAACACTTAGACTTTGCCGTAGCTTACGAGCCTACCAAGGTGAAGGATAAGAAGTATGTCATCAACAGCGAGACAGATGAATACATTGGTATTGTAGGCGAGGGCTTCAACTGTGCCTCACACAAGGACTTCTTTCATGGCGTACAAGATACCATGCTAGAGAACTTGACAAGTACTGAGACAGATGGCGCACAAATTGAGTGGAAGTATGCACGTAAGAATGCATGGGCTATGATGGATGTGCGTATGCCTAACGTGTCCACCACTATCACCACTGACAAGCATGAGACTACTATCTCACAGCGTATCATTGCACTGCATGGGATTGACGGTAGCTGTTCTAACACAGTATTCTTTGGGGCTATCGACTTCTTCTGCCTCAATGGTATGATTAGAGGTGAGCATGACAAGGTGCGGCGTAAGAACACATCTAACTTTAGCATGGACAGGTTCATCTCTGACTTACGTAACTCACAGCAGGACTTCTATGCACAGTCAGAGCGTCTACAATCGTGGGCAAGGCGTGACCTTAACACAGTAGATGTCAAGGCATTGCTTGAAACCCTTATGAAGTCAGACACTAAGGCTACCAAGATGTATACCTTATACAACCAAGAGGTGAGTACCAGAGGGCGTAATCTGTTTGCTTTGTATAGTGCCTTTACTAACTATGCAACCTATGCGGATGAGCGTAACGGCTTTAACCTACGCAACACAGGCAATGACACACAGGCTGTGTCCATGTTCAATCGTGAGAACCAAGTGTCTCAGTGGATTGCAAGCCCTGTGTTCAGACAACTAGAGGCAGCATAATGTTGACACTTGACAAGTCAGCAGGTATGATGGTAGGACTTGCAGTGGGTGACGCTCTTGGCGCACCCCTTGAGTTCATGGACGCTAGAGAACCTGATGATTATATAACTAAGTATGTTACTGGTGGGCATCACGATATGTCCATCGGTGAGTGGACAGATGATACAGCTATGGCATTAGCTATGGCTGATTCACTGTCAACCCATCTAGCAGAGTTCAATCCAGAAGATATGATGCACAACTGGTACAACTGGTACATGAAGGGTGAGTTTATACCAAGAGGTAAATGCTTTGACATTGGTACTACAACACAAGACGCTATAGAGAAATGGATTAACAATAAATCTGGTTACTCATATAACTCTGTATCATTTGACGATGCTTCGGGTAACGGTGCCTTGATGCGACTTGCACCTGCAGTGATTGCATCAGCCACACCTGAACGTGCTATGGAACTGGCTATTGCTACGACTATACTGACACACGGTAGCCCTAAATGTATTGAGTACAGCAGGGTATTCGCCCATCAACTGTGGCACGGTGACGCACTACAAAGGTATCAGTCATACAACCTACCCTTTAACACAGATAGGAAGGATGTTATGTCAGGTGGCTATGTAGTAGAGACATATCAGTGTGCTATGTGGGCGTACCAAACTACGAATAACTTTGCCGACTGCGTTATCAAGGCGGTCAACAGAGGACACGACAGCGATACGTGTGGTGCTGTAGCTGGCATGATAGCTGGCGCACACTACGGACTAGAGGATATACCATCTCACTTCAAGGATAACTTGATGTGGTATGACAAGCTGGTAAGTCAAGCATTTAGATTACATAACATGAGGAGATGACATGAAACTAAATAAACTATTACAGGACTACCTTTCTTCCTATGATTACAAACAGTTACGGGATGAAACTAAAGCACAGTATAAATACTTTGCCAACATCTTGATGAACACAGAGGTAGATGGCAAGGCACTTTATTTGCTTGACTGTGATAAAGTTACCACACGCATGGCTAAGACAGCATACAACGAATGGTGTGACAGGGGTATCCACTTAGCTAACCATGCTATCTCTGTCACTCGTATCCTGTTTAATCATGGGGTGCGAGAAGAACTGTGTCAGACCAATCCTTTCGCTACGGTACGTAAGAGAGCCGCTGAGAGGCGTAAGGTTGTCTGGGGTAGGGGTGATGTACAAAAGTTCTTAGACGAAGCCTATGCGGATTTTAGCACCCGTAACATAGGTTTGATAGCACAGATGGCATACGAATGGTGTCAACGTCTTGGTGATATGCGTATGCTTACGTGGGATGCCATTGACTTTGATGCACAGACAGTACACATCAAGCAGTCTAAGCGTAGAGCAGAAGTATTCCTGCCTATATCGGATGAACTACACAGTATGCTAGTACAACAACAAGAGGACTTCGGCTTTCAAGAGTATGTGGCACCAAGACCACGCCCTATCAGGGGTAAGTACGAACCTTATACCTTGTACAAGCTGCCTCTATATGCACGTGAGGTCATGGATGCTGCGGGATTACCTAAAGAGTTACGTCTGTCTGACCTAAGACGTACAGGCACAACAGAAATGGTAGATGCAGGTGTCGGTATGGCACAAATAATGTCGGTTACAGGACATGCTAACCCACAATCAGTACAGCCGTACCTAAAAAATACATTGGCAAGTGCAGATAGGGCATTGACCGATAGAAAAATACATGCTATAAGCATAGCAAGTGCCGCAAAGGAAAGTGATTAATACATGAATACTATATATAACATTATAAGTGATATTAATATACCTAATGGTAGTACAAAGAGAATGAATTGTCCTAACTGTAAAGGGTACAAGACATTCACTGTGACTAATAACATGGGTAATCTTGTTTGGAATTGTTACAAGGTATCTTGTGGTATCAAAGGTGGTACTCGTGTACACTTGACATCCGAAGACATACGTGCTAGTCTTCGTGGCACTTCCGATAAGAAGGAAGTTAAGTTTGTATTACCTGAGTACATTGTACCACACGGTAATAACAAGGATGTCATACAATGGACAGACCAGTGGCAGATAGATGCTGATGAACTTGGTCTTATGTATGATGTCAAAGAACATCGTGCTGTATTCCCTGTGATGCATAATGGTGAGATGGTGGATGCCACGGGGCGTTCACTCTCTGGTCGCTTACCTAAATGGAAGCGGTATGGGAATGGTGGCTTGCCTTATTCGTATGGGTATGGTAGAGTCGCTGTAGTTGTTGAGGACTGCGTGAGTGCTGCAGTTGTTGGTAGTGATGTATTAGTTGGGGTAGCTGTGTTGGGTACGTCACTGTCAGAATTACACAAGAGGTATCTCATGCAGTTCTCGACAGCAATTATTGCGCTAGACCCTGACGCACTGACTAAGACCCTAGCGTTTGCAAAAGAATTACGAGGCTATGTATCTGACGTGAAGGTACTCAGACTAACAGACGACCTCAAGTACCGTAACCCTAACGACATGACCAACTTACACAGCATAGGAGAATAAGAATGGAACTATCACTAATACGCAGTCTAATGGACAGAGAGTTCTATACAGAACATCGTGGCGCACGTTGCCCTGACAGACTATTCAGTGCTGATGCACGTAAGATTAAGCAGACGATTGATACCGCAATGGATAGGTATGAGCGTACTGTAACACCTGATGAGATTGAGGCATTGTTCATGTCAAACAATCCGACTATGACTACGGCACAGAAGCAAGCCTACTCTGCCTTGTTCGGTAGCATTAAGAAAGAAACACCAATGGGTAGTGACATTGCACAAGAGGTACTGTCTAAACTATTCCAGCAGGTAGTGGGAGAGGACATTGCCAACCTTGGCTTTGACTATGTGAACGGTGACAAGACAACACTTGAACCGCTACGTAACTTGATGGAGATGTATGGTGATGACTTCACGCCTAACCTAAAGGTAGAGTGGGAAGACATTGACCTAGAAACTCTGATGTCTAAGGCTGACCTTGAGGCACGGTGGACGTTTAACATACCCGTACTTACACGTAAGGTAGAGGGTGTCAATGCAGGACATCTGATTGAGGTAGGTGCTAGACCTAACACAGGTAAGACATCCTTCCATGCATCACTGATTGCTAGTCCTAACGGCTTTGCACAGCAGGGTGCCAACTGTATTATCCTCTGTAACGAGGAAGGTTATCACCGTGTGGGTGCCAGATATTTGACAGCAGCTACAGGCATGACGATGCAGGAGATTAAGCAGAACCCTGCCAAGGCACGTGAGTTGTATGCCCCTGTCAAGGAACGCATCAAGATTAAGGATGCTACTGGTCGGGATATGAATTGGGTAGAAAGCATTTGCAAAGCGTACAAACCTGATGTAGTATTGCTGGACATGGGCGACAAGTTTGCCAAAGGTGGCTTCGCCAGACAGGATGAATCACTCAAGGCTAATGCAGTACACGCTAGACAGATTGCCAAAGAGCATGAGTGTGCTGTGTTCTATATGTCTCAGCTATCAGCAGAGGCAGAGGGTAAGGTTCTATTGAACCAGTCGATGATGGAAGGCTCACGTACAGGTAAGGCGGCAGAGGCTGACCTAATGATATTGATTGCTAAGAACCCGCCTGTACAGGAAAACAATGAAGAAGAGGATAACATGAGACACTTAAACGTGGTGAAAAATAAATTGTCAGGCTGGCATGGTAAGGTACACTGTCAACTTGACTACAAGACAGCGAGGTATGAAGGATGAAGCTAACACTAGACGTAGAGAATACAACAACAGAACGAGATGGTAAGATGCACCTTGACCCCTTTGAGCCTAACAACTCATTGACTATGATAGGTATACTGACTGACCAAGGACATGAACAGCATTTCCCTTTTGACCATGCAGATGTACCTAGTCAAGCTGACTACCATGAGCGTGTGCAGTGGTATCTTGACCAAGCTACGGTATTAATCATGCATAATGCTGCATATGATTTGACATGGCTATGGGAATCCGGCTTCAAGTATGATGGCCCTGTCTTTGACACTATGCTGGGTGAGTATGTACTACAGCGTGGTATTAAGCAACCGCTATCTCTTGAGGCTTGCGCTGAACGGTATGAGTTAGACACTAAAAAGCAGGATACCCTGAAGGAATACTTCAAGAAGGGATACAGTACACGAGACATACCATACAATGAGTTGTGTGAGTATCTATCTGCTGACCTTCATGCTACACAGCAACTGTCTGACAAGCTAATGCTACGTCTTAACAGTGTAGAGGATGCAGGGCTGATGCCTACTGTTACCCTGACTAATGAGGTGGCTGTATGCCTAGCTAAGATATACAGCAGGGGTTTCTCTGTTGATATATCCAAGCTGGATGAGGTACGCCAAGAGTTTGAAGCAGAGAAGAAGGAGTTACTTGATGCATTACAAAAGCATGTTCGTAGTCTTATGGGTGATACACCTATTAATCTTAATAGTCCAGAGCAACTCTCTTGGGTTATATACTCTCGTAAGGTAGATGATAAACTACATTGGGCTAATAGCATTGACCCATACATGGACGATGCTTCCTTCCGTAGCCTAACAGCTACTGGTACAACACGGTTATACAAAACCAAAGCAGAGCAGTGCGGTGATTGCAGTGGCACTGGTTATATTAGAAAGGTAAAGAAAGATGGAACTCCTTTTGCAAAGCCAAATAGATGTGTGGCATGTAATACTAGCGGTTATAATTTCGTACCTACTAGTGATGTGGCAGGGCTAAAGTTTAAGCCACCATCTGCTAAGTGGGCTAGTGCCAATGGCTTCAGTACCTCTAAGCAGAACCTACAGTTACTACAGAGTTCAGCTAGAGCAAAGGGTATGGACGATGCGGTTGACTTCTTAGGCAAGGTAAGCCGACTGAGTGCCGTTGATACATACCTATCATCATTCGTGGGCGGCATTGCCAACTACACTAAGAGTGATGGTAAGTTGCATGTTAGTTTATTACAGCATCGCACGTCTACAGGTAGACTATCAGGTGCTAACCCTAACATGCAGAACATGCCACGGGGTGGTACGTTTCCTGTTAAGAAGGTATTCGTATCACGTTTCAAGGGCGGCAAGGTATTAGAAGCTGACATGGCACAGCTTGAGTTTCGTACCGCCGCTTTCTTATCACAAGATGGAGTAGCAATTGAAGAAGTATCTACTGGATTTGATGTACACTCATATACCGCTAAAGTTATTAGTGATGCTGGTCAGCCTACGAGTAGACAGGATGCGAAAGCGCATACGTTTGCTCCACTCTACGGCGCAACAGGATACGGCAGAACACCAGCGGAAGCAGCGTACTATGAACACTTCACAGAGAAGTACAAAGGTGTTGGGTCTTGGCATACCCAACTGGCTAAAGAAGCTGTGAACACACTAAAGATAACCACACCTTCTGGCAGAGAGTTTGCTTTCCCTAATGTATATCGTAAGGCAAGCGGCAGGGTGTCACACTTTACGCAGATAAAGAACTACCCTGTTCAGTCATTTGCTACAGCAGACATTGTGCCAATTGCTTTACTTCATATTGATAAACTGCTTGACACTATGCAGTCATGTGTGGTAAATACAGTACATGACAGTATAGTTATTGACGTACATCCTGATGAAGAGAGAAAGGTATTAGACATTATTCAACAGACAAACAACGACTTACCTAATTTGATTACACTAAGATGGGGCATACAATTCAATGTACCCCTGTTACTCGAATCAAAAATAGGTGATAATTGGCTTGACACAAAGGATGTAAGCTGATATAACTACGGAACTTTCAACAATATAGGAGTAATAGAATGACACAAGTAACTACCATTGATACCAATAACTTTGCTGCTATGGCACAGGCTATGGGTATTGCAAGTGAGGCTAACAAGAAGGAGAAATCCAGTAGCCTTCCTCGTCTGAGAATCAATCATGCACCTATCATGGGTACAGCAGATGTTAACGGCAAGAAGGTTAACATGGAAGTAGTACCGGGTGGTACATACAAACTTGAGATTCCAGATGGACCTACCTACTACGCTGAGTCCGTTAACATTCGTACATTCCTGCAACGGTTTATGTACAAGAAGTTTGTTAAGGGTCATGGCGATACACCGAATCAGTTTGTCAAGACATTGATGGCTGATAGTCTTAATGTAGACCTAAAGGATAACTCCGGCGGGTTCAACTGTGGTAAACCTGCAGGTTACATTCAAGACTTCAAGGCTCTACCTGAGAAGACACAAGAGTTAATCAAACAGATTAAACGTGTGCGTGTCCTCATGGGTACAGTCGAATTGATTAACCCTACTGACGAAAAGGGTAATCCTGTTGACATCACAACTTCTTCCTTTATCTGGGAGATTGATAATCGTGATGCCTTCAAAACCTACGGTGACATCTTAGCTAAACTTACTAAGATGCAACGACTACCTGTTCAACATAACATTGAGTCTGGTACAGAAGAACGTAAGTTACCTAATGGTAGTAGCTTCTTCTTGCCTACAGTTACTGTGGATGCCACTAAGACAATCGAACTTAGTGAGGATGACCAGCAATTGTTTAGTGACTTCGTGGCGTGGGTTGACAACTACAACACATACATCGTTAACACGTGGGCTAAGAAAGCAAATGCTCACATGGAAGAGGATGACGTTGATGTAGTAGATGACATCGTTGACATTGACATTGACGAAGAAGAGGTAGCATAATGAACCACCCTGCTGAACTGGCGTTACATCAGTACATGGACAATGCTGTTAAAGGCAAGTCCACTATGGCTGACACTACCATTAAACAGGTAGCTGCAGACATTGAAGAAGCACTGTCACGTCAGTTTGGTAGTGGGAAGAAGCGTGGAGACTTTCGGCTTCGTATGTCTAATGTTGGCAGGTCTACCTGTCAGCTATGGTATGATAAGAACAAGCCGGAAGTCGCTCTTCCTATGCCTACAACATTCATTATGAACATGATGCTGGGTGATATAGTCGAGGCTGTATTCAAGGGTCTACTAAAGGAAGCAGGAGTTAAGTATGAAGAGCCGGAACACGTTACTTTGGAATTGGATAAGGAAGCATCCGTTAATGGAACGTATGATATTGTTATTGACGGTGCCGTTGATGATATTAAATCCGCATCTAATTGGTCTTACAATAATAAGTTTGATTCTTTTGAGTCTCTAGCAAGTGGTGATAGCTTCGGCTACATAGCACAGCTTGCAGGTTATGCAAAGGCATCTGGTAAGAAAGCTGGTGGCTGGTGGGTAGTGAACAAAGCTAACGGTGCATTCAAGTACGTACCCGCTACTGGATTAGATGTGGATGCAGAGGTTGCTAAGATACAGGAAGTACATAATACCGTAGAGAAGAATGAGTTCAAGCGGTGTCACGAGCCTGAGATAGAAACCTTTCGTGGTAAGCCTACAGGCAACAAGGTACTAGGTGTACACTGTGGCTTCTGTTCTTACCGTTATGATTGTTGGCCTACACTGAAGGAACTACCTGCAGTTATGTCACAAGCAAAGTCTCCTAAGACTATGAACTATGTAGAGTTGGATGAGAAATACAATGCCTCTTGACGCAAAGCAGTTTAAGGCGGCAAGGAAGTATGGGTATCGGTCAGGTTTAGAGGTTAAGATTTCTGACTATCTTAAAGAAAGAGACATTGACTTCGGTTATGAATGTGTTAAGATAGAATGGGAAGACCTAGCCTACCGTACCTATACACCAGACTTTGTTCTGCCAAATGGTATCATAATTGAGAGCAAGGGGATGTTTACTGCTGCAGATAGACGCAAACATCTTGCTATACAGAAGCAGCATCCTGACTTAGACATTAGGTTTGTCTTTGAAAACAGTAGACGTAAGCTACGCAAAGGTGCCAAGTCTACATACGCTGAGTGGTGCATCAAGTATAACTTCTTATACTATGACCGCATCATTCCAGAAGATTGGCTAAAAGAAAAGGGTAAGAATACACATGCTAGTTTCATAAAGTTCAAAGGTAACAAAGTAAAAAGGAGAAAATAATATGACAGAGCCAGAGTTAACCTCACTTGAAGGTGAAGACTTTGTATTAAGAATACGTCCAGAGACAGATGAAGATGGTGAGTGGACAGGTGAGATTGACATGGCTATTATAACACAGCCGGATAACAATCTAGGAGATGAAGACTACTCACAAATCATGCACTTCTGTAAGATGTTAGCTAGTACTGTACCTGTAATGGAATTAAACGAAGACTTTAGGGAAATGGTACACCGCTATGTTATGACTATGAAAGATATAGAATATGATGTAGACTTAGAAGACGGGCCTAAGATTATAGGAGAAGAAGGTAATGTAATAAAGATTGATTTCAACACTAAAACAGAAGGGAGTGCATGATGGACCAGCTAAGACACGAAGAGTATATGAAGCAGATGGAACTGGCAGAGCAAGCCGCTAAAGAAGTATACGGTAATGTTGATATGGTCAACAGTCCACCACACTACAATGCATCAGGTATAGAATGTATTGATGCCCTTCGTGCTGCGTTGGGTGAGGGATTTGAGTTCTACCTACAAGGTAATGTAATGAAGTACTTGTGGCGGTACAGATATAAGAATGGCACACAAGACTTAGAGAAAGCTGCTTGGTATCTAAACGTATTGACAACAGAAGTAGAGGGGCTGTATGATGATAAGAGTTAAGATGTTTGTCACGATAGATATAGACCCCGAAGAGTATGCTATACCTGCAGATGGTCAGGTGGGTGAAGAGATTGAGGACAGCCTAAGAGAGTACTTCTATGATATAGAAGGTGCAGATATTAAAAACGTAAGAACAGTACAGGAGTGATACAGATATGTTAAGTAACCATTTACCAACAGACTACCAGAACTTCATAGCGTTATCTCGTTATGCAAGGTGGAAAGAAGATGAACAAAGACGTGAGACATGGAGTGAAACAGTCACACGATACTTTGATTATATATCTAAACACCTCAAGAAACACCATAGTTACAAGCTAGATAATAAGTTACGCAATGAACTAGAGGAAGCGGTGCTGAACCAAGACATCATGCCCAGCATGAGAGCCTTGATGACATCTGGCCCTGCACTAGACCGTTGCCACGTAGGAGCATTCAACTGTTCTTACTTGGCAGTAGATACGCCACGTGCATTTGATGAGACTATGTACATCTTAATGTGTGGCACTGGCGTTGGCTTCAGCGTTGAGCGTCATAGCATTGAGAAGCTACCCATTGTTAATGAGGCAATGCATGAGACAGATACAGTAATCAAGGTAGGTGATAGCAGACCCGGATGGGCTGGTGCCTTACGTGAGTTAATCTCTCTGTTGTATGCTGGGCAAATACCTAAGTGGGATGTGTCTGCTGTACGCCCTGCTGGTGAACGACTGAAGACATTTGGTGGACGTGCCTCTGGCCCTGCCCCACTAGAAGAGTTGTTTCAGTTTGTAATCGGTAAGTTCAAGGGTGCCGCAGGACGTAGGCTTTATCCTATTGAGTGTCACGACATCATGTGTAAGATTGGTGAGGTTGTAGTTGTCGGTGGTGTACGCCGTTCAGCACTCATCAGCTTGTCTAATCTTAACGATGACCAGATGGCACATGCTAAGTCAGGTCAGTGGTGGGAGAATGAAGGTCAACGTGCATTGGCTAATAACTCTGTAGCGTACAAGGGCAAGCCTGAGATGGGTACGTTCATGCGTGAGTGGGTATCACTGTACGAGAGTAAGTCTGGTGAGCGTGGTATCTTCAACCGTGAGTCTGCTAAGAAGCAAGCAGCTAAGAATGGTAGACGTGATGTGGAACATGATTTCGGTTGCAACCCTTGCAGTGAAATTATCTTGCGTCCATACCAGTTCTGTAACTTGTCAGAGGTAGTAGCACGTGCAGGTGATACAGAGGAATCACTAGCTAATAAGGTACGCTTGGCTACAATCTTGGGTACATTCCAATCTACTCTGACAGACTTCAAATACCTGCGTAAGGTATGGCAGAAGAACACAGAGGAAGAGAGGTTGTTGGGTGTATCACTAACAGGCATCATGGACAATGCAATGCTGTCAGGCAATAGCCCTACACTAGGCATGAACATTGGTGCTACACTTGAACTGCTACGCAATGAAGCTGTCAAGACTAATGAAGTACTGGCTAAGAAGCTAGGTATCCCACAGTCTACAGCAATCACTTGTGTCAAGCCTTCTGGTACTGTTAGTCAATTAGTTGACAGTGCATCAGGCATCCATGCTAGACATAACCCGCACTACATTCGTACTGTTCGTGGCGATAACAAAGACCCACTAACACAGTTCTTAATTAGTGTCT
>VMHT01205921.1_pt1 | contig 14457 bp, 13 predicted proteins | sample 4693611 | NCBI WGS metagenome assembly VMHT01 (sample SAMN12280063, study PRJNA550983) | marine metagenome | isolation source: seawater sampled from same location over 5 years 0.02-0.2 micron viral filtrate | place: USA: collected off the coast of southern California halfway between the port... ... | reverse complement strand
TAGTGCCAGTGGTATACATGCTCGTCATTCTCCATATTATATCCGTACTGTACGAGGTGATAATAAAGACCCACTTACACAGTTTATGATAGATCAGAAGGTTCCTAATGAGCCATGTGTATTCAAGGGTGATACTACAACCGTGTTCAGCTTCCCTGTAAAAGCACCAGAGAATGCTATAACACGCAACGACATGACTGCTATTGAACAGCTAGAGACTTGGCTTACATACCAAAGACATTGGTGTGAGCATAAGCCCTCAGTTACAATATCAGTAAGGGATGATGAATGGCTTGATGTGGGAGCCTTTGTCTACAAACACTTTGACGAAATGTCAGGTGTGTCATTTTTACCACACTCAGACCATACCTATCAGCAAGCTCCTTATCAAGATTGTGGTAAGCATGACTATAAAATGTTACTGTCATGTATGCCGAAAAAGATTGACTGGACTAAGCTTTCAGAGTATGAACAAGAAGACAACACGAAGTCGAGTCAAACATTTGCTTGCTCTGGTGACGTGTGTGAAGTAGTAGATATAACATAGGAGTTATCATGGAAGTAGTAGCAACAGCAATAATAGTTTTCTTTGCCACATTTAGTGTGACAGAGAAGTATCTAGAACCTTGGGTCAACGATAAAGTTGAACAGTATTACGAAGCAAAGGAATAGCACATGGCTTGGGTATTAGTAGCACTCTTTATATTTGATGGAGAGCCAATGATTATGTCCGACAACATCTTATATGAAAGTAGAGATAAATGTAATGTGGCTGCAGATATACGTAGCAAATACTTAGAGGCTACTAGACCTGAGTCTATGTGGGAAGCAGACTATTGGGTATGGTGTACACAAATACCACAGGAGGTATAGAATGACTTTATTAAAAGATGTAAAAGTAAATCCTAGAACAGGTAAAATTAAATATTATGTAGAAGGAAACAGTCCTGAAATACAAAAAGAAAGGAATAAAAAAAGTAATCCTAAAAACAATAAAAGACGTATGTTTGTAGACGGAAATCATATATCAATTAAACATCCTTTACACAAGCCAGGAAGTTATAAATCTTTTGACGATGCTATGTTTGCCTCAATAACAAAAGACAAACAAATAACTGACGGTAACTTATACCTAATAACAAACCCTTACTTCGCTAGTTTAGGTTGGTACAAGTTAGGAAAAGCTGTAGAAGTTGACGATAGATGTAAGAGTTACCAGACAGGCACACCCTTCAGAGACTATTATGTAATTGCTCATGTATTTGTTAATGAGTATTCAAAAGCAGAAGCAGAAGCAAAAGATATGGCGCATAAAGTATCTAAAACACACGATAAAGATGCCAATGGCGAATGGTTTGATGCAGAACTAAAGGATCTATTATCTATTATAAATACAATAGGTGATAAATATAATAAAACAAATGCAAAAAATAGAACGTGAAGCTAAGAAGTGGATGGAGGCTAAACGTAAAGGTAAGATGATATGTCCTAAGTGTGACACCGAAATGATACAAGGTGGTGATCACGATGCAGAGGATGATTTTATATGTAGCAACTTTAGTTGTAATACTTGTGATACATTCTTACTATTATACTGGAAATGAAAAGGGCCGCTAAATGCGGCCCCTTCTCTTTATACACAGTCACAATCAGTGTGACATTTACGATTCATCAAGGCACACCATAGCCTCTTGAAGTATCTTCTCATTTATATTCTCCCCACCTCATCCTGTATGTCTTCTAGATAGTCTGCATACATCATAAACATTTCAAGTTCTTTGTAACTCAAGTCTTCTAGTGATCCAGTTACACCCATCTGTTCTTTCATTAACTTTAAGGCTTCTCTTGTAGTCTCCTTGTTATACTTCTGTGCAGCTTTAGCTGCTCTACGTAACACAGCATTCTCACTACCAGTGTATCCTTTCTCCATTCTTTGCCTGACTAAAGACTTAACATCAGATAGTCTAGCTTTTAACATACCACGTTTCTGTGTTAGTGTAGCATTTTTAAAGTTAGGATCATCTAGTAGTTGCTGTGTATACACTTCAAGCATAGGAGCAACTAGGCCATTGAATGCTTTATCATAAGCAGGTATCTTAGTTCTTTCGTTTGCCCTCCAAGGAAACATCTCTGCCATAGAGTATACTTTTTCTGTAGCTGTGCGTCCTGGCTTGATTGTTATACCAAAGATACGAGCAAAAGGGTTAGCATCATATACTTTACCTGATCTAGTTGCTACTTCTAAGTCTTCTCCTGTTATGCTGTCTGTCTTGTCAATGAAAGCTTCTATAATATTATCTACATATTTTGTAGCAGACTGTGTAAACACATTCATACCTTCTGCCTGACGTACATCTTTAGCATCGTCTGTACCCATAGCAAAACCAATAGTCTTGTTAATAGCATCTAGTGGTCTGGTAAAACCTGAGATAAAGTTACCACCCACTTTGTAGAAACCATCTACGCTTGCTGCTCTTGCACCCTCATCTACGTTTGTCAATACATCTAGTAAATTGTTTATGTCGTTAGCAAACTGTGCATCACGTGCAAGCTGACCTACAATTAACTGTGTGCCTAGCTCTTGCTGTAGTTCTGGCGGTACTTGCTCACCGTTTCTTATGTTGTTTAATACACGTCCTGCTGCTAACCACAGAGAGAAAGGAAATGTATTCTTAGCGTCAACGATAGTGCCACCACCCACATCTACCTCGTATACACCTAGACCCTGTTCTTTTCGCTCATTGTCGTAGTCCATAGATAGACGTAAAGCTGTGCTACCCACAAGCATACGAGCAAAAGCATCCCTGTCAGTTACATCAGGCTCACCCTTTACAAGGTTCTTTGTGAACTTAGCAAACTGCTGTGGTGCAGCTAGTGGTGACCACTGATATGCTGTAGCTACAACGTTGTTGAAGAATCTACCAAACGGTAGTAGTGTACCTAGTCCAGGAGTATTGGAGAATGTCTCAGCAAACTTAGCTGCTGTACGTAGCAACTCAGGCTGCTCTGTTGTTGTGTAGTCTTTTGCAAACACAGACTTGAGTGTGCTATCTAATGCACCCTGTATTATTTCTTCATCAATAAAGTCATCACTTTCTAGCAATGCTTCTTTAAGTGTAACACCTTTGTTGACTCTTAGAAACTTGTCCATCTCAGTCATAAACATTTGAGACTTTGTGAAGCTATCCTGTATACGTACACCTGTTACCTGACTAGCTGCTGTAGCGAATGCTTCTACGTTTCTAAATACTTTACTATCTGGATTGATGTTATATCTATCTGCTGTAGCCTCTACACCACCAGCCATAGTTTCAAATAGTGATCTACGTGCGCCCTCATTCTTATCCAGAAAGCGTAGGTACGCATCGTGTGTAGTGTATGGGTCTAACAAGTTACGCATCTTTTGACCCTGCAACATAGTCAAAGCTCTGGCCTGACGCATAGTTTCCCTGGCTGCGTTGGGGTTTACTGTAGATTGACCTAGTGCTTTGAAAGCCAACATACTAGAGTTAAACAAGTCAGCCATAGTCTGACCTACGTAGTACTGAGAGAAGCCAGCCACGTTGATCATGGTTGTAGCAGGAGATGAAACAAGTAAACGTTTCCACACAGATTGTCCATACTTTAGAGGCTCAGACTTCTTCATCTTGTTTTGCTCTCTGACAGCATCTGCTATATCATCTTCGAATGTTCTTTTATTTTTATCTCCCACAGATACAATACCTGCGTCAATAAGTTTACGTGCCTGTGACATGACAGCAAGTGTTCTACCTGCTTCACTTATGTCTTTTGCTAGTAAGTCTCTAAGCTCAGTACCTGCGTCTTCAGTAATCTCTCCAAGCTGCAGGTCTGTATACTTTTTCATACCCTTGTTTATCTCAACAAGATCTTCTTCGGGTAAAAATCTTACAACATTTGTTACTACATCAGATACTTTTTGTTGACCTGTTATCTTCATGCCTTTGTTATGTAGTAACTTAGCTAGTCCACTCTTACCATCCTCACCTATTACGATAGTACGAACTAAGTCAGATGGCATGACTGCTGTATTTATTTCAAAGCCACTCTCAACCTTTTCATTCCAAGACTTTACAGTATCCTTAACAAGCTTTGCAGCTTCTTTGCTTTCTTCAGCAGTAAGCTTTGCTGTGTTGTTGTCTATGACAGCGTTGGCTATACCTTCCAGAGTAGTTCCTGTTTCATCAAACCCTGAAGACCCACGGAACATACCAAAACCTAGCTGTGCTGCTCCTGCCACACCGCCAAGCAAAGATGCAAATGCTGTTTGTGTTTTACTATAGTTTTCCTGCGCTCCTACTTCTATGTAAGCAGTCTGAGCCATCACATCTTGTAATACAGCAGCACCAGCGTCTAGTGCAATAGTTTGTTTCAAGGACTTGGTTGCAGCAGTTTGAAATAACTCTGACTGTTTCTTACGCATAGCTTCTTGTGCTATAAATCTACGACTATCTTTTTGTACTGTATTTACTACTTGGTCTGCTACTTTTTTAGATTGCTTCTTTGAAGTACCTGCCTTTATAGCTCTAGTTGCAGCTTCTTTACCTGCTTTTTGTGCAGCAGCAATAGCAGCAGATCTTGTAGCACCATCTTGTAGAGCCTTTCTACCTGCCTCACGAACAGAAGCTCTAACCATTTGTTTACCTGTAAGTGATATTCCTGCTACACCTACACGTGCAGCACCACCAGTAGCCAAGCCTAAGTAGTTTGTAGGGTCTTTAGCAGCAGCAAAGATGTAATCCTTTACACCATCTACAGCACCCATTACACCATCGTTTTGAAATACATTACCTAGTTGTTCGTATATCTCATAAGCTTTTCTAGCTTTAGCTTTACGTCTATCATCTGCTTTATTTATAAACCTAAGTTCACCAGCAGTTGATACAGTGTTAGCATTGAAGTAACGCATGTGTTGTACAAAGTCTTCTACCACATCTTCTTCTGTTGCTGTTTGGTAATCAACACCTTTGCGCTCTATCATGTAATCACGAATAGGATTTACATACTCATACTTTTTTAAATCATCTTTCTTTAACGTAACACTTTTGTCTATAAAAAAATCATCCTGCGTGTCAAGTGTAGACGGAGTATAAGATGCACCTCCCCCAAACTTTTTAAGATTTTCGTAATAACCTGCCATATTTTATCCTTTAAATGTTCCATCAGGATTATAGAACTTACCAAATAATTCATCCCATTGTGAAGGTCTTAAATATTTAGGTACTAACATTTCGCCACTTAGTATCTCTTCTATGTCTGTTCCACCCATGCCTTGACCAAAGAATAAGTTAGACATTTCTCTAGTGGGTCTAGGAGGTACACCATCTACTATTTCACCTTCGTCATTACGGTATGATACATTTGAGAACTTTGCTTCTTCTGCAGATACCTTTGTTTCTTCATCTTTTGTATCGTCCTTTTTTTCTTCGGTAACTTCTTCTTCTGTTGTTTCAGATGTAGTCTCCTCTTCGTCATCTTCTTCAGTATCATCAAGGTTATATATTTCCATGTAATCAGCTAGGAAGTCTGAACCCATAGTTTTTTCTATTAAGTCTATAGTTGTACTGTGATTAAAGAAACCACCTTTACCGTACATACCTGCAGTAGTTTCAATTAACGGTAGCACAGCTTGTTGAACTAAAAACTGTTGAGCATTTCTTTGTACTTCCCCTATTTCAGTTGGAGACAGAGTTGTTCCAGAACGCCTAGCTGCATCAATAGCTTCACTTACTTTATTTTGTATGTAATCTTCAGCCGTTCTTCCTGTAGAAGCTTTAGCTGATGCTGTTGTAAATTCTTTTACAAACTCTCCTGCTGCCTCTGGTCCATAGAACTCCACCTCCATTAAAGTAAAGCCCATGTTAGGAAACAAGGAGGTATACTCAGCTTGTCTAGCTGCTTCGTTTATATCTGCTATAGACATACCCTCCACATAATCTGTATCCTGTAGTCTTTGTTTAGCCATGTTCATGTCTTCAAAGCCTAGTAGTTTTCTAACTATGCTGTTGCTAGTTTCTACTTCTGGTCTGTCATCTACAGGCTTGGCTCCGTATGTAACATTAGCAAAATCTCTGAGTGACATATCTACATAGCTCTGATTGATAGATGGTAAGCTAGGCATATTTATTATAGCTTCTATATCATCTTCACCTAAAGTCTTAACACCCTTTTGATTTGCTGCATTTTGTAGCTTATCATATAGCTCTGCTACACCCTTCATACCTGATGCCATAGCAGCTTTTACATGCTCTTTTCTTGCACCTAGCTGTACTGCTTTTTGACCTATTAATGCAGCTTCTTGCGCTCTTAGGTTTCTGGTATTTATTATACCAGCATTACGTTCAGCTAATCGCTTTTGCTCTTCCTCATACGCCTCTGCTTTTTCTGTACGTGTGTCAATACCTTCAGCTATCTCATTCAAAAAGCTTGCACTAAATTGTTCTAAGAATGACATTATTCTAACCTCTCGCCATTAGCCCTTGCGGTTTACTTTCTTCTGGTGTCGTTTCTTCCTCAACAACCTCACTTAATAATTGTTTTCCTGGATCTGTATCGTCAGGATTTTCTTCTAAGTATTTTAGAGCTAAAATTTTAAAACGTTCTAGTTCTTTTTCTTCTGCTTCTTTCTGATAATCAATACCATCATCATCCACTTCAATGCCCATCATAGTTACGGCCTGTCTTAGAAACTGATGTATGATGGGTGACACTAACATACCTGCATCTACTGTGTGCATACCTCTTATATTACCAGAGCTTACAATGCTTTGTACAATAGGCTTTAACGGTATGCCTGACTGACACAACACAGCAATGTCATCAACTATCTCTTCATTAGCCAAGCGTTCAATGTAAAACTTAGTAACGTCTTCTATGTCTGACATTTGTGCAGGGTTCTCCCAAGGATTGTTTCTTGGTTCCCCTGTTAAAGATTGGCCTGGGATGGGTCTATCGAAAGGTGTTATATCTTGTTCCATGTTTTTTCCTATTTAGTAAAACCAGCGCCAAAGTATAAACCTACAATAGCTGATACGATGTGTGTGTCTAATGGTGTTATTACAAATCCTTGTGCGTACTGCCACTTAACTAGCTCTGGCCCTGACCCAAAGATAAAATCTAAAAAGCCTACCTGTACTTCCGTATAACCTACGTACACACCTACTTCTGGATAGAACACAGCAACCAACTTCGGCAACACTATTATAGCAAAGACTGCAGATAATGCAATAAGTCTTCTTGTCCATGCGAAATGTTTATCGTTCTTTCCAGCGTTACGTGCTTCTGCTGCAAACCCTGCGTTAGCGTTGGCACGTTCCATGAGCATCTTATTCTGCTCTTGTTTCATCTTCATGCTCTGCCCCCATATGGACATTACCCCACCTAGTACGGTAGAGCCAAGCATTGTTATTAGTTCTAGTGGTAATCCAAACATTATGGTCTTCCTAAAGGTCTAGTTTTTGGTCTTAGAGATTTATCTACATTAGGGTCCATTTCTATTCCTTCATAAATAGTAACACCTACTTCTTTAGCAATCTCATCTATTATCTTGTCTAATTTTTTATCAGATAATTTTTCAAACCCTTCCCACTCATTACGCATTTCCTTACGTGCGTTGTTACGTGACGCTAATGTGCCATCTCCTCCTGTAGCTCTATTTTTAATTCTATTAACAGCTAAATGTGCTGCTATTTTATCTTGTGTAGCACCGTCAAATTTAGTATTGTCTGTAATGCCTAAACTTTTTAACACATCACGTCCATCTAAGTCTCTTAAAGTATTTCCTACTATTTGATACTTACCTACGGCTGTGGTGTTAAAACCTTTTTCTTTATTATACTTGTGGAACTCTCCATCAAACTTTACAAAGTCTAGTACTTCCTTTATAGTTTTATTAGATACTTTAGTTCCTTTAAAAGGAGATTTTCTTTTTTCCGCATTGCCAAATATTGTGTCGTAGTTGTCGGCTTCTTTTGCTTTTAACGCTTTAGTCAATTCAGAACCTTCATCCATAAAAGAATAACTACCCATCATAAGGGAATCAGGAGTTACGTTTTGTGTAAAACTTTTATAATACTCTGAGTCTGGGTCATATGCATCAGACATAATCTGACCAGATGAAACATACTTATCGTCATCTACATCTTTGTATGTTTTATATTGTTTAGCTGGAACCTTTAACTTTTCACCTGTCATAATTATGTCTACATCACTCTCTGGTATATTGTTTAGATCAGCTAGTGCTTTAACTGTAGTACCTTCTCTTTCCGCTATCTCAGATAATGTGTCACCTTCTTGAACAACATAATCTTCTGTAGGAGGTTCAGCACTTGCCATAGCCAATGCTCTAGGTATACCCATAAGACCTTTTGATGTTTCAGGTTTTGTCATAGTGGGAGGTGACATCAATCCTGATGGAGATACCACACCTACATCACTATCTGTAGTTGTAGTTGGTAGCGTTGGTGGCTCCATAGCAGATGGTGCAAATGTTCTTGTTGTGTCTCTTGGTGCTGCGTCTAATTGTTCTATACTCACAGGAGTAGGTGTTGGTACTGTAAAGAGAGGCCCACCATATACCTGCATTGGAAACACAGATCTGTCTTTGGGGGGTGAGAAGTCAGGTATAAGACTTGTCATAACTTTAATAAAAGCTCTGTCTATCTTTGTACCTACAGACATATCTTTATCTTTACTAGGTTGTGTCTTTCTAGAGCCTAGACCTGTAGTTATAGTTTGTGGTACTTCATCATACGTGCTACCACTATCCCTCTGTGTCTCTCTTCTAAACTTATCTTGAATTTGTTTTGCAGAAGACGTAGTGGTTCTACCACCAAGACCGCCTATACCTACAGACCCCATTGTTTTAGCAGCTTGTTGATTAGCATTCTTAGACTTACTAGCTTGAGCTTGTCTAGTTTTTGCCTTACCATACTGTTCGTATGATTGGAATACACTTCTGGGATTATATGTCATTATAGTGCTTTCTTTAGAAGAAGATAAGATCAATAGCTTTGTTGGCGATCTTTCCAAGTAAATTACCAGCAGCATCTGCAACAATGTTACCACTCTTCTCGCCTCCACTAGCAGAGATAGTTGCTACTGCTATAGCTTTATCTCTTTCTCTAGCATTTTCACCTGACTGCCAAGCCCAAGCTAGTAAGTCACGCTCTCTTTGTATGGTATTGTTATATGCTGTCATAGTCAAGTTATTTGCTGCCATAGCTGCATCACGATTTGCTTGGTTAGCTGCAGCATTCTTTGCTGTGGTAGTGTTCTGCGCCCACTGAGCGTTAGCCTGTGCTACTACAAGGTGATTCTGTGCATTAAACCTATCACGTGCATTTTCTTGTGCTGCATTAAACTGTGCTAAAACATTTGCTTCGCCTGAGTTAAAGCGTTGCATAGCGTTACCCTGCTCTGCGTTAAACCTTTGTACCTGTGACCCAAGGGATGCAAAGAACTGGTCTGTTTGATTTTGTGATGCTGCATTAAACTGTCTAGCTGCGTTGGTAGCAGCAGTGTCGCTTAGTATAGAGTTAGCAGTCTCTTGTGCTTTAAACATAGTCATCTGCTGTGCATTGTCTAAGTTTGCCATGTCCATCTGCAAGAAAGCTTGTGCATTCTGTACTGCTGCTTGCTGTCTGTTGTCTAAGTTACGTAGATCTATCTGTGTTAGGGTAGCAGCATCAGCCATAACTTTAGCTTGTCTGTTTGACAAGTTAGCTAGGTCTACAGTCTGTGCCATACGTGCATTCTCTAGTGCAATCTGCTGTTCAGCACTAAAGTTTATGTTAGCTATCTCAGATATACGTGCAGCATTCTTCACTTTGGTTTGAAAGTTTTGATCAAACTCCATGCCCATAAATTTAGCACGTTGCTCTGCTTTCATTACAGCCATTTCTTGTTTGTTGGATGCATCCATCTGTGCGATAGGTAAGGCTGCTTCCATAGCTGCCTGTGTTATAGCCATACCTGCCATAGAAGAAGATGACAATCCACGTGCAGCCATAGCTGCGTTAGCTGCTCTCATAGCCCCTGCTGCCCATACAGGTGTGTTACCACCTTGAAAGTCTTGCATCAAATCAGCCATCTCATCTTGTACAAGAGCAGCTTCAGCTTTCGCTAGGGTAGTATCTACCTGTCCTTGATTTACAGCAGAACCATCTATTAGTTGATCCTGTGAAACTTGTAATGGAGTTGGAGCCTGTACTGTTTGTGCTTGTCCTAGTTGTGCTGCTTCTAAGTCTAAGGATGCAGCATCTTGTGGGTTCATTTGTGCAGCATCCATCAAAGACTGTGCGCTAATTTGCCCCTGATCTCCCGACATACCAGACAAAGCGTTCTGCATAGTGCCTTGTGATTGTGCTGCTGTCATCTGAGAAGCAGGTGTAGTAGTTGGTGCTGCTGCTTGTTGGGCTGCCCCTGCTGTAGTTATTTGTGCTTGATTTGCTGCACCTGCTTGTCCTGTATTTGTTGCTATTTGTGTTGCTGGACCACCATCACCAGTTACAACATTAGCTACAGTCACAGGTTTAGTAGGGTCTTGTGCTATCTGTGTAGTTAAGTTTGCACCACTAGGCATACCACCACCTCCTCTGGTTGGAGCAGTGGTGTTTACGTTACCAGAAGTACCTCCACTAGTCTGTGTAGTAATACCACCAAGATCACTTGGTCTTGGCAAAACTCCTGTAACTGGGTTTGGTGTACGACCTCCACCCGAAGGGGATGCATCTCTTCCAAAAATATCCTTGCCTATAGTTTTCATTGCAGCCTGTGATCTATCAGCCCTATCTGCTAACCTATTATTATAGTCTTGATCTGGTGGTATCTTACCAAGATCCATCATAGTGTCTTTCTTGGCTTGATCAAAACCTGCTTGAAAGTTAAAACCTGTATTAGCATTTACAACAGGTTTACCCTCTACCATCTGCCTAGCTATCATAGTATACTTACCCATCTTAGCTGCTGCTGCAGGACTAGCTGCTAGGAAAGCATTGATAGACTTTTGATCCATTGCCCCTTTGTAGCCTAGTGCTGGGAGTATCTTATTTTGCATTGTCTCAGGCTTGAACCCTGTAAATTTTTTAGCCATATCTTATTTCCCTATTTGCATCCACAATGATGCGGCAATGAATGTTATTACTGCTACAGTTGACATCTTGACCATAGTTGACCACACACCTTTACGTGTGTCACGCCATGCTTCTAGTAAGTTACGCATTTCTGTTATATCTTTACGAGCATCATCATCATGCAGTCCTACTTCACGTAGTGCCATCTTAGCACCACGCTTTGCTGCACGATCTAGCATAGCTTCTAATTCTTCTGGTGTAATATTAGACATAACCAGACATATCCTCGTTCGTTACGTTATAAGTAATTAAAGCTTGACCTTCTTCTACTTGACTATCAAAGTATTTAGTTAAGTTTAGCCATGTTGCATAACCTGTTCTCATTGCTCTTACTTTCCCAGCAACTGCAGCTTCTGAAACTTCTGTAAAATTATCACCCTCATAAACAGAGAAAACATTATACACCTTATCAGAATTATCTAATGCGTTTATTTTTGCATCAGTTAAAGGGTCACCTGAGTCATAGCCAATCACATCCCCAGTAGATATTTTTATTGTTCTGGGGTTTATCATAGGCTTCACAACACACCAATCAGTAGGGTTATTATCTAATCTTGTTTTCATAGCTGTGACTGCAGCTTCAACTTCATCTATAGTATCATATGCAGTTTCAGCGTATATGTATCTACTCATTATGTTCCACCATAAATTGTGCCGCTATTGCTAAGTGTTCTTGACGTGCCTGTTATAGCTGCTCCTGCGTTGCCGCCTTGACATTGTACACTTGTAAAAGCACCTCTGTAACCTGTGCCGCCAGCAGAACCCCAGCCACCACCACCGCCAGAAGAACCTCCATAACCACCAGCGGAGTTGCCATTACCACCAGCTTCTCCTCCTGCGCCACCGTAAGAAGTAGTAGCACTAGAGCCATAATTAGGAGAATTTGCCCTAGAGCCTGGAAGTATTCTACCACCACCCTGTCCAGTCATAGATGTTTGATCCTCACCTGAAGCAGGACCACCTGGACCACCAGCATAACCATGAGTATAGTTTTTTGTCCAAGTATAATAACCACCAGATGAGTGTAGGGATGTACTAACCCCCCATCCTCTTTGGTTTAGTTCACCACCATAACCAAGTCCAGGACCATTGCCGTTGTTGGTTCCATATATACCAAAAGTAGAATATTGAGGTCCATTTGTAGTATAATTAGGCCATCCAGAACCTTTACCATCATTAAAAGAACCTGGTCCAACTCTGTAACCACCTTCTGCACCACCAGCGCCACCACCACCTCCTGCAGCGGTATTCATTGGTTCAACACCACCAGCGCCACCACCGCCACCGCCACCAGCAATATAAGCACCAGAGCTATTTATAATAGTTACTCCTGAAGATGTAACGTTAATAGCAGGACCACCATCTGAGCCAGTACCTAAATTAACTGTGCTGTAACCAGAGTTGTAAGCACTAGTGGTTGGATGCGGTAAGTTTTTTACTCTAAGACCAGAACCACCCTGACCACCTTTACCTATAATTTTACCATCATTTATAATTGTACAAGGTATATCCACAGTCAGTGCTGCTACTGTTCTACTGTCTGACCAAACCCACATACTAGAAGGAATACGTAATGTACCTCCTGAAGAAATAAAACTTGATGCTGATATTTGTTGTCTCTGAGCCTGACCGTTTACAGTACCACCAGATGTCATCTGTATTTCGTTTGATTTACCATAATACTCGTTAAAAGATTGTTGAGTATTAGCACCTCTATCAATTAACGAACGTATGTCTGAATCGTTAAGAGAGCAGGTAGTATTGTTACTACCTCCTACTTCTACATGCATATTGTTTAGACTTATAGCACCGCTAGTCTGAAGAGCCATTCTTTAGTTCCTCGATTTCAGCTTTTAATTCTTTGATGGACTCAATAAGTACACCCACTATGTTACCATACGCCACAGATAGATACTCACCATTCTGTACAACCTCTGGCATAACTTGTTGCATCTCTTGAGCTATAACACCTGTGCCACGCTCACCGTCTTTGTCATACATAACACCACGCATTTGTGTTACTTTGTCCAGCGCACCTTCAATAGTTTGTACGTTTTCTTTTAATCGCTCATCTGAAAACGCTGTGATGTTACCTGTTGCTGTAAAAGCACCAGACAGATTGTTACCATTGTTAGATAGGTTACCTAGCCCAACTTCTGCAGGACTATCAATAGTACAAGTGATGACACCAGTGCTGTTGTTGTAAGATATGCCAGTACCTGCAGATATTGAGGTTCTTGCCACAGTTTGTGTACCACTACCGCCATCAGTAAGAGTTCCAGATACGTTAAGATTACCTGTTATTACAACATTTTCATCTACTGTAAGACTATCCGTTCTTATTGTTCCATCAAAAAAAGCATCCTTGTATTGTAAAGACGCTGTACCTAAATCTATTGTATTAGTTGTTTTAGGTCTAAGCACTGATGCTGTACATACCACATCCTGCGATGGGCCTATCTTTTCAATAGGTGCGCCCTCTGATGCTGTACCATCATGGGTGTGACCAGTACTAGCATTAAATGCTGACTGTACCTGATTGTACTCATCATTAAAATCATCAGCGTCAATAACACTTCCTGTGGTAATATTAGCTGCTGCCTGTCTTGTATAACCTGCCATTGTTACTGCCTATCATGTTGTCTGTACTCAAGCACTGCTGTGTCAAGAGTAAAGGTTGGATTTGTTGAGTTATCTGTAATACGCATTGCTATTGTTTTAAATGATCCTATTAAGTTTTCTTTATATATTTGATCTAGAACACCACCATAAGTAACACCTGCACCTCCATATACTGAAGTAGATGCACCAAATAAACTTATACCTCCCCCTGCAGATGCTGAAGAAACTGTTATAGTTGGAGGCTGTATAACACTTGGATCATTACCTGCATCAAAGTCTATCTTAAAGTTTATATCTACATTCATTGTACCTGTAGGTTGTGCGTACAAAGTTAGTTTATACATAGTTTTACGTATCTGTGGATCTGTAATTGGCATAAATGGAGATTCGTATATTGACTCTATAGAACTACCATCAAAAGAATTACCTGAGTCCATTCTATAACAGAAGCCATCATCATTACCAAACATAATAGTTTCTTGTGCGCCTGAGTAAGTACTATCTGCTACGTTTACTTTTAATCCTTTAGTTCTAGACCAAGCTATACCACTACCACCTTGAGCTACAAATTTAGTTGCTATCAGACCTGAAGCACTACCTGCCTGTACCGTAGGTATATATGCAAATAGTCTGTACTGTGATTTACCTCTAACTAATACAGAACAGAACACATCTGTCTGTGCTA
>VMHT01211354.1_pt1 | contig 14458 bp, 13 predicted proteins | sample 4693611 | NCBI WGS metagenome assembly VMHT01 (sample SAMN12280063, study PRJNA550983) | marine metagenome | isolation source: seawater sampled from same location over 5 years 0.02-0.2 micron viral filtrate | place: USA: collected off the coast of southern California halfway between the port... ... | reverse complement strand
AGAGTCATCATGCATACTAATGTTTAAGTCAAATTTAAGTGAGAATGCAAAAAAAAGAATTAATATATTAAAAGAGTCTAATGATGGCTTTAAAATATCTGAAGAAGACATGAAAATAAGAGGTTATGGAGATATTCTAGGTTTTAAACAAAGTGGAATTAAAAACTTTAAATTAGCAGACCCAATTCATAATCATAATCTTTTTATTTTGGCAGAAAAAGAAATCAAAAGAATTGAAAATGAAAACGAGGATATTAGTAAATTTAAACCATTAATTAAATTATATGATCGAGCAGATATAATAAATGATATTGCTTAATTCTTCCCTGTAGATGTGCCTGCAGACACAATAAATTTAGATGCCTCTTCAAATGTCATATCCAAATATATAACCTCATCGATTGGAAACATGAGTAAAAAACCACTTGTTGGATTTGGCGTTGTAGGAACAAAAACATTAATTAATTTTTTATTAGTTTTTTCAACCATCTCTCCCTTATTTTCTTTTGTAGCAAAGCCAACAGCCCATACTCCTTTTCTGGGGTATTCAATTAAGACCACACTTTTTTTAGCATTTTCATCTTTATTGGAAAATGTTTCTGTCATTTGAACTATTGCGGAGTAAATAGTTCGTAAAACTGGAATTCTTTTAAATAAATCATCTATAAGTTTAAGAATTCTTTTACCTAAAAAAGATAAAGATAAGCCTCCAACGATGGTAATAAAAATTACAGAAATAATAATTTCTATACCAGGTATTGCAAATGGTAGGTAATTATTAGGATTTATATTTTCTGGTATTATTTTAGATGAGATCCCAATTAAAATTTTACTTAAATATAAAGTAAAACCAATTGGAATTAATACAACAACACCGGTTATAAAATAATTTCTTAAGATAAGTGTTAATGATTTTCTTTTTTTAATTTTCGACATTATACTATTTAAAACTTGAATAAATTACAAAAGAAATTGCTATTATAAACAAAACAATCAAAATTTTATTATTTAAATTCATTACAAAATATAATATCAATCTTATGATTAAATGAATAGAAGAAAATTTTTATCTTATGTAGGTTGTGGTTGTGGTGGATTAATTTTAAATGCATGTTCTTCAGCCCCTATTACGGATCGTAGACAATTTAAGATTATACCCGAATCTAAATTAAATGCTCAAGCGGCTCAAGTTTATGAAAAAGTTAAAGAAAAAGAAAAATTGATAACTGATTCTAATTTAACTCAGATTAAAGAAATAGGGAAAAAAATGGAAAATTCAATTAGTCAGTATTTTGATGACACTAATCAAGTAGATCCTACTGCCAATTTTGATTGGGAATATATTTTGATTAAAAATGACAAAGTTAGAAATGCTTGGTGTATGCCTGGTGGTAAAATTGCTGTTTACACAGGTATGTTAGATGTTACAAAAAATTTAAATGGAATGGCGGCAGTTATGGGTCATGAAATTGCACATGCTGTAGCAAAACATTCTGTAGAACGTGCAAGTAGAGGTTTTGTGCTTAATACAAGCACTCAAATAATTGATATTTTGTCAGGCGGAAAATTATCTACAGTAAATAGAACAACTGGTATGAATACAGTCGGTTTATTATCTCAGCTTGGGATAATGAATCCATTTAATAGAAAACAAGAAAGCGAGGCAGATTATTTAGGAATGATTTTTTCATCTTTATCTGGTTATGACATAAGAGAAACTGTAAATATTTGGGAAAGAATGAAAAAATTTAATAAAGGAAAAGCTCCTCCAGAATTTATGAGCACACATCCTTCTGCTGACAATAGAATTAAAAAAATTAATGAATGGACTAATAAGATAATATTAGATTACCCACCAATCAATATATCATAAATATTAATGGTGAGCCGTGATGGACTCGAACCATCGACCCATTCCTTAAAAGGGAATTGCTCTACCAACTGAGCTAACGGCCCACATTCATAATTAGAATGTAAATGTATATATAGAATTATTTGAGTAATTCAAATAGGAATTTCTGAGACAAAAAGTTTCCTCTTTACAACTTATTTATGTATTTATCATGAAATTCATCAAATGTCCCATTCATAATATTACTTCTTATAGAAGTCATTAGTTCTTGATAAAAATTGATATTATGAAGCGTTAAAAGCATTGATCCAAGTATTTCATTAGTATTAAAAAGATGATTTAAATAATTTTTGGAATATTTATTCAAATTCAAATTAGAACAATTTTTATCAAGCGGTGTGTCGTCAGTTTGGTACTTATTATTTTTGATATTAATTCTTCCATTCCAAGTAAAAGCAAGTCCAGTTCTACCTGATCTAGTTGGTAATACACAGTCAAACATATCTATACCTCTCTTTACAGCCCCTAAAATATCCGATGGGGTTCCTACACCCATTAGATAATGAGGTTTTTTTAATGGTAATTCCTCTTTTATATAATCTAAAACATTAAACATTTCGTTCTGAGACTCCCCAACTGCAAGGCCACCTATTGCATATCCATCAAAATTTTTCTCCATCAATTTTTTTAACGATTCAATTCTTAAATCTTTAAAAAGTCCACCTTGAATTATTCCAAAAAGTGCTTTTTCAGGATGATTGCCAAAAGCTTCTTTTGAACGGATAGCCCAATGTAAAGAAAGATCCATAGATTTTTTTATTAATTGATAATCATTTGTTTTTTTTGGACATTCATCCATCACCATTACAATATCAGAGTTCAAACCTAGTTGAATCCTGATACTTTCTTCTGGACTAAGATAAAATTTTTTACCATCAATATGAGAATTAAAAATTGCTCCTTTTTCACGATCAATCTTATTTAACTTTGAAAGCGACATAACTTGAAACCCACCAGAGTCTGTTAGAATAGGTAAATCACAGTTCATAAATTCATGTAGTCCTCCTGCTTTTTGAATTCTGTCCACTCCTGGACGTATCATTAAATGATAAGTGTTACCTAATATAATTTGAGATCCTGTTTTTTTTATATCATCAATTGTGCAGGCCTTAACTGAAGCTTGAGTACCTACAGGCATAAAGGCAGGAGTTTGAATGTTTCCTCTATGAGTTTCTATAAGTCCACACCTAGCAAATTTATCAGTTTGTAAAACCTTAAAGGCAAATCTTTTTAATGCCATTTAAAATTATAAAGATTTAAAGCTTATAATCTTATCTGGATCAGAAACTGCACCATTGTTGTTTTCATCTCCTCGTTTAATCTTATCAACAATTTCCATACCTTCAATTACTTTACCAAAGACAGTATATTGCCTATCTAAAAAAGGTGATGGTTTAAAACAAATAAAAATTGACTATTCGCACTATCAGGATCAGACGATCTTGCCATAGATAAAGTTCCTCGATCATGAGGAAGACTATTAAATTCTTGTTTAAGGTCAGGCAGATCAGAACCTCCCATTCCCGCTCTTCTTAAATCAAAATCATCATTATCAGAGTTGCCAAACTTTACGTCGCCTGTTTGTGCCATAAAACCATCAATAACTCTATGAAAAACAACATTGTTGTATTTTCCAGCATTAGCTAAATCTTTAATCCTTTTTACATGATTTGGTGCTACATCTTCAAATAATTCTATTTTTACATCTCCATCTTTTAATTTTAAAATCATTAAATTCTCCTCTGATATTGCTTGGTTAGTTATTAATAAAAAAAAAATTAATATATTTACAAATCTCTTATTCATATTTTTTTTTTAATAATTTTATTGTACTTTTGGTTGTAAATTTTTTTATATCCCCTTTTAACTTGATTATCTCTTTGACAAATTTAGATGAAATAATTTGATTTTCTACATCTGACATTAAAAATAAAGTTTCAATATTATTATTCAATTTTCTATTCATTCCTGCTAATTGAAATTCATATTCAAAGTCTGATACAGCTCTTAATCCTCTTAAAATTATATTAGATTTATGTTTTTTACATAAATCTGTAGTAAGCGAAGTGAACGATATTATCAAAATTTTTTTTTTATTTAATTTAAGATCTGAAAAAAGAGCTTTTTTAACAATTTCTATTCTTTCAGAAGAGTCAAAAAGATAATTTTTGTTTTCAACATCCGAAACAGCAACGACAATTTTATCAAATAACTTGAGTCCTTTTTTAATTACATCTATATGTCCAAAAGTAATAGGATCAAAAGTCCCAGGATAAATTGCTACTTTATTCATTAAACTAAATTATCATCAATTTTATTAGCTGAAACAACTTTTTCTTCTCCTGACAGTTTAATAATTCTTACACCTTGTGTATTTCTACCAGCTGTTCTAATTTCTTTTACAGCAATTCTTATAACTCTACCTTTGTTAGTTGAGATCAAAATTTCATCCCCTTCAAAAACGGGGAACGACGATGAAATATTGCCATTTCTTGGAGAATTTACAATACCAATAATTCCTTTTCCACCACGGTTAGTAACTCTATAATCTGTATGGGGAGTTTTTTTTCCATATCCATTTTCTGTAATTGATAAAATAAATTTTTCTCTAGCCTTAATTTCTGATTTTTCTACCTTATTTTTCTTTCCATTTTTTAAATTTTTATCATTATCGATTATAGATAATGATACAATTTGATCATTTTCAGCTAAAACAATTCCTTTAATACCTTTAGATGATCTTCCCTTAAAAATTCTCAATTTTTTAGACTCAAATCTAATACATTTACCTAATTTGGTGCTAAGAATTATATCTTGATCTTCTTTGCAAATTTTAACACCAACAATTTTATCAGTTGTATCTAATTTCATAGCTATTTTACCAGAAGAATTAATTGAAGAAAAATCTTCCAAACTATTTTTTCTAATTTTTCCTTGAGCAGTAGCAAAAACTATTTGATAATTCTTTAATTCAGTCTCATCATCAGGAAAAGGCATAATTGAACTAATAGATTGGTGATTTTTTAAAGGTAATATATTAAATAATGATTTTCCTTTAGATGAAGCGGACCCCTCAGGAATTTTCCAAGCTTTTATTCTATAAACTAATCCTTCGGTAGAAAAAAATAAAACAGATGTATGAGTATTGACTGATAAAGTTTGAACCACTGAGTCTTCATTTCTAGTTGTTATGCCTGTTTTTCCTTTACCACCTCTTTTTTGAGTTTTTACACTATTTAAAGAGCCTCTTTTAATATAACCTTGAAGAGTTACCGTTATTAAAACTGACTGTTTCTGAATAGTTTCTTCTATGTCATAATTAAGAACTGCATCAATTATTTTTGTTCTTCTTGGTAAAGAATATTTTTCTTTAATATTTGCAAGCTCTTTACTAATAACTTTTTGTAATTCTTTTTTTGAAGATATTATTTTTTTAAAACTTATAATTAATTCAGATAGTTTTTTAATTTCAATTTCTATTTCATTTATTCCAAGAGCTGTTAATTTTTGTAATCTTAACTCAAGAATAGCATTTACTTGTGGTTCAGAAAGTGAATATGTTCCTTTAGTTTTTCTATTTTCAACTAAAGAAATCATTCTTTGAGATTTCCCAATTTTCCATTTTGTCATTAAAATTGTTTTTTTTGCTAGATCTGGATTTTTAGAAGATCTAATAATTTTAATAATTTTATCTAAATTCTCTACTGATACTGATAGGCCTATTAATATGTGTGCCCTTTCTTCAGCTTTCAATAAATCAAATTTGGTTTTTTTTATTACAACATCTTCTCTAAAATTTAAAAAACTCGAAAGAAAGTCTTTAAGATTACAAGTGTGTGGTTTTCCATCAACGATAGCCAATGTATTAAAACCAAACGAACTTTCTATTTGGGTATTTTTATAAAGTTGTCTTTTTACAGTTTCAGGCTCCACTCCATTTCTTAAATCTATTGATACTCTAATACCTTCTCTATTAGACTCATCTCTTATGTCTTTTATACCCTCAATTTTTTTTTCTCTAACCAATTGAGCAATTCTTTCATTCAACACCGATTTATTTACTTGGTAAGGTATTGATGTGATAACTAATCTTTCTCTTCCATTTTTAAGACTTTCGATAGAAATTTCACCTCTAATCTTAAATGAGCCTCGACCTTTGTTGTAACCTTGTTTAATTATATCTTTACCTATAATCACTCCTCCAGTAGGAAAATCCGGACCAGGTATTAGTTTCATTAAATCTTTAATCTTTATTTCTTTATTTTCTATTAAAGCTAAAGTTCCATCTATTACCTCTCCAAGATTATGAGGTGGTATACTTGTTGCCATTCCTACTGCTATTCCTCCTGCACCATTTACTAATAAATTTGGAAATTGAGCAGGTAAAACTGTTGGCTCTTTTTCAGTTTCGTCGTAATTGCTTTTAAAAGTTATTGTATTTTTTTCTATGTCATCAATTAAATATTGAGAAACTTTTGATAATCTAGTTTCTGTATATCTCATTGCTGCTGCTGGATCACCATCTATAGAACCAAAGTTACCTTGACCATCAACTAAAGGTAAGCTCATTGAAAAATCTTGAACCATTCGCACTAAAGCATCATAAACAGATTGATCGCCATGAGGGTGATATTTACCAATAACATCTCCAACTATTCTTGCAGATTTTCTAAATTGTTTGGACCAATCATATCCACCTTTATACATAGCATATAAAATTCTTCTATGAACAGGTTTAAGTCCATCTCTTATGTCTGGAAGTGCTCTACTTACAATAACACTCATAGCATAAGATAGATAAGATGAGCTCATCTCATCATGCATTGAGATTAATTTAATATTCTTATCTTCTGGTACTTCAGTTTTTTGCATAGATATTAAAATGGAATTTCGTCGTCCATATCATTCGATATTTGAGACATGTCCTCATTATTTTTTGAAGATTGTGTATTGTCATTTGCAATTCCAGAACCAGAATTTCCACCACCCAACATGGTTAAAGAAGAATTATAACCTTGAATAACAATTTCAGTTGAATATTTATCTTGACCTGATTGTTCATCTTTCCATTTTCTCGTAGTTAATTGACCTTCAACATAAATTTGAGCTCCTTTTTTCAAATATTGTTGAACAACGTTTACTAATCCCTCATTAAATACAACTATACGGTGCCATTCAGTTTTTTCTTTTTTTTCACCACTATTTTTGTCCTTCCATGATTGACTTGTTGCTAAACTCAATCTGGCAACACTCTTACCATTAACCATTTGTTTGATTTCTGGGTCTGCGCCCAAACGACCAATTAAAAGTACTTTATTTAAACTTCCAGCCATAATATTTTAATATTTGTTAAATTAATTAATTAGAATTATATCATAATTTACTCTGAATATTAATTTTATTAAGTCAAAGCAACAAAAAATATGATTAAAAAGATAGTTATTAAGGGCGCTAAAGAACATAATTTAAAGAATATTTCTTTAGAAATTCCAAAAGATAAATTTGTTGTGATTACTGGACTATCTGGATCAGGAAAATCTTCTTTAGCCTTCGATACAGTTTATGCAGAGGGGCAAAGAAGATATGTAGAAAGTTTGTCTGCTTATGCAAGACAATTCCTTGATAAAATGAAAAAGCCAAACGTAGACTTAATTGAAGGTCTTAGTCCTGCTATCTCAATTGAGCAAAAAAATACATCAAAAAATCCAAGGTCAACAGTAGCAACAGTAACTGAAATTTACGATTATATGAGAGTACTATATGCTAGAGCAGGAATTCCCTATTCTCCTTTTACTGGAAAACAAATTGAGTCTCAAACCGTTACTCAAATTGTAGATAAAATTAAACAATTACCCAAGAAAGCAACAATATATCTTTATGCACCTGTGGTAAGGGGGCGTAAAGGTGAATATAAAAAAGAAATTCTAGGTTATAAAAAAAGAGGTTTTAGAAAAATTAAAATTGATGATATTTTATATGATATTGACAAAATACCTGAGCTTAACAAAAAAATAAAGCATGATATTTCAATTTTAGTAGATAGAATTGTTTTAAATTCTTCTCTAGGTAATAGATTGGCTGAGGGTATAGAAGCAGCTATAAACTTAGCTAATGGTTTACTTTTTATCGAATATGAAGATGAAACCTTACCTAAAAAATTTCGTAAATTGGAAAAATTAATATTTTCGACAAAATTCGCTTGTCCAGAAAGTGGATTTACAATTGAAGAAATAGAACCAAGATTATTTTCATTTAATAGTCCTTTTGGTGCTTGTGAAGAATGTGAGGGTATAGGAATAAAATTAAATGTTGATCCGAACTTAGTTATACCAAATGAAAAGAAAAGCATAATTGATGGAGCGATCGAGCCATGGGCTAAAACAACAACTTTATACTATGCACAAACTTTAGCCTCATTATCTAAACATTACGATTTTTCACTTGAGGAAAAATGGTCTAAATTATCAAAAAAGATTAAAGATATTATACTTTATGGATCAGATGAAGAGGAAATAAAATTTGTTTATGATGATGGTTATGAAAAATATTCTCACAAAAAAACATTTGAGGGTGTAATTAACAATTTAGAACGAAGATATCTAGAAACTGATAGTGATTGGAAGAGAGAAGAAATAGCTCAATATCAATCTGATACAAAGTGTGAAAGATGTAATGGCCATAGACTTAAAGATGAAGCATTATGTGTAAAGATTGACGGAATGCATATAAGTGAAGTCACTGAAAAATCTATCGCTGATGCAGCAAAATGGTTTGATAATTTGAAAAATAATCTTGATAAAAGACAAATTAAAATTGCGGAACATATATTAAAAGAAATCAATGAAAGATTAAATTTTTTACTTAATGTTGGTCTCGATTATTTAACTCTTTCTAGAGAATCTGGTACACTTTCAGGTGGTGAGGCTCAAAGAATTAGGCTTGCTTCACAAATTGGATCTGGTCTTACTGGAGTATTGTATGTTTTAGATGAACCTTCTATCGGTCTTCATCAAAAAGATAATGTTAAACTTATAAATGCTTTAAAAAGATTAAGAGATTTAGGAAATACTGTTATTGTTGTCGAACATGATACTGAAACTATGGAGAATGCTGATCATATAATTGATTTAGGTCCTGAAGCTGGGAATAACGGTGGCCAAGTAGTTGCACAAGGATCTTTTAAAGAAATTAGTCAGAGCAAAAATAGTATAACAGGAAAATATCTCTCAAATAAACTAAGAATTAATGTTCCACAAAAAAGAAGATTAGCAAAAAATGGAAGATTTTTAGAAATTACAGGTGCAACAGGAAATAATCTTAATAATGTAAATTTAAAAATACCTTTGGGTAGTTTAACTTGTGTTACAGGTGTTTCTGGAAGTGGTAAATCAACTCTTGTCCTTCAAACATTATATAATGCTCTTAATCTTACATTGAATAATAATAAATCTAGAAAAATTCCAAAGCCATTTAAAGGATTTAAAGGAACAGAGTTAGTGGATAAAATAATTGACATCGATCAATCTCCAATTGGAAGAACTCCTAGATCTAACCCCGCTACTTACACTGGAGCTTTTGGACCAATCCGTGATTGGTTTACAGGTCTACCTGAATCTAAAACTAGAGGATATAAACCTGGTAGATTTTCTTTCAATGTAAGGGGTGGAAGATGTGAAGCATGTGAGGGGGATGGTGTCATAACCTATGAAATGCACTTTCTTCCTGATGTTTATATTCAATGTGATGAGTGTAAGGGGACAAGATATAATAGAGAAACTCTTGAAATCAAATTTAAAGACAAAAGTATTGCTGATGTTTTAAATATGACTGTTGATGAAGGTTGCAAGTACTTTGAAAATATTTCAAATATTAAAACAAAATTATTAACTTTAAAAAAGGTTGGTTTGGGTTATATCAAAATTGGTCAACAGGCAACAACACTATCAGGTGGTGAGGCTCAAAGAATAAAATTAGCTAAAGAATTATCAAAAAGATCAACTGGTAGGACAATGTATATTTTGGATGAACCAACTACTGGTTTGCATCAACACGATATTAAAAAATTGCTTGAAATTCTTCATACTTTTGTAGCTTTAGGTAATACTGTTGTTGTTATTGAGCATAATCTAGATGTGATAAAAACTGCGGATTATATTGTAGATATGGGGCCAGAGGGTGGCGTAAAGGGAGGAAAAATAATCGCAGAAGGGAAACCAGAGGAAATATGTACTGTAGCTGAAAGTTATACAGGTAAATTTTTAAAACCTCTTCTAAATTAAAAAATATTATTGTTATTTTGAAACTAAATTAGTATATTATAAGTTAATGGGGAACTTATTATCATCTTTGTCTAAAACTGTTCATGCTTCTTTAGCTTTAGCAATTATTTTATTTTTAGGATTATTTTATCAGAATGATGGTTTTAGTTTTGATAGACTTTTTTGGAGTTGGATTGCTCGATATACGCACGTTGTGGTTGGAATAATGTGGATTGGTTTACTTTGGTATTTTAACTTTGTTCAAATACCCAATATGACAAAAATACCAGATGAACAAAAACCAGCAATTGGAAAAGTTATAGCCCCTGCTGCTCTTTTTTATTTTAGATGGGCAGCTGCTTTTACAGTTTTATCTGGATTTATACTTGCTGGATTAAATGGTTATTTACATGATGCAATGACATTGAGTATCGGCTCAGGTATACCTAAACATACTGCTATTGGAATAGGAATGTGGTTAGGTATAATTATGGCTTTTAATGTTTGGTTTGTTATTTGGCCAAATCAAAAAAGAGCTTTAGGAATTGTTGATTGTGAGCCGGAACTAAAGGTTAAATCTGCAAGAATAGCAATGTTGTTTTCTAGAACTAACACCTTATTATCCCTACCAATGTTATTTACAATGGTAGCAGCTCAAAATTTATACTAATTTTTTTCTTCGTCTTTCAAGATTGTTTTTTGGGAAACCCTAAGTCTAACTAATACTGTGTTTGCAATATAAATTGAGGAGTAAGTTCCAAAAATTACACCAAAAATCATAGCTAAAGAAAAACCTTTAAGAACTTCTCCACCAAAAAAAAATATTGATAATAGTGCTAGAAGGGTTGTTATGGATGTAATTAAAGTTCTCGATAATGTTTCATTGATTGAAATATTCGTTAAATCAAAAATTTTTATATCTGAATATTTTTTTAAATTTTCTCTTACTCTATCAAAAATAACAACGGTATCATTCATTGAATAACCTACTATAGTTAAGACAGCAGCAATAATTGATAGGTTTATCTCAAGTCCTAATAAAGAAAATAATCCTAACGTAACAATTACGTCATGAAATAAAGCAAGTATGGCTCCAAGACTAAATTGCCACTCAAACCTTATCCATATATAAATTAACATTAAAGCTAAAGCTACAGATATTGCTATTACTCCAGATCTAAGTAGTTCTGCACTTACTTTTGGACCAACGTTTTCCACTCTTCTAAAATCAAAATTATTTCCAAATGATTTATCAAAATTTTTTTTTATTTCTTCAATAACATTTTTATTATTATTTATTTCAAATTTAATTAGAAAATCAGTCTCATTACCAAATTTTTTAACTGATACATCCCCTAAATTCATTTGATTAAGTTTATCTCTTAAAGTAGAAACATTAATCTTAGAGTCCGTTGATCTTAATTCAATCAATGTTCCTCCTTTAAAATCAATACCAAAATTTAAACCTTTAAATACTAAAAATAATAAAGAAATAACAACTAATGAAATAGAAAGAATGTTAAATTTGTTATAATATCTATTAAAAGCTATCATCTAAATTAATCTCTCTTTATCTTTGTTTCGTGAAACATATAAAACAGTCAATAATCTAGCTATAAAATATACTGAAAAAAGAGTAGTAAAAATTCCAACACCCAATGTTAAAGAAAAACCCTTAATTGGACCAGATCCCATAAAAAATAAAATTATTGCTGCTAACAAAGTTGTAATATTTGCATCAATAATGGCTGTTTTAGACTTTGTATAGCCACTATCAAAAGCTATTAGATTATTCTTTTCATTTTTTAATTCTTCTTTAATTCTCTCAAATATTAAAACATTAGCATCGACAGCCATTCCAACAGTTAATATTATTCCAGCTATTCCAGGTAATGTAAGGGTTGCTTCAAAAATTGTTAGTACTCCTATCAAAATAAATAAATTTATAATTAGGGCAATATTTGTAATCAAACCAAATATTTTATATCAAATTAAGATAAAAAGTATAACTAATACAAATCCAATAATTAATGCAATCATTCCTGCATTAATTGAATCTTGTCCTAAATCTGGTCCAACTGTTCTTTCTTCAATAATATTTAAAGGAGCTGGTAGTGCTCCAGACCTTAATAATAAAGCAAGGTCTGTTGCTGATTGAAAAGTAAAACCTCCACTTATTTGACCAGATCCACTTGCTATTGTATCTCTGATAACAGGTGCACTTATTATTTTCCCATCTAAAACTATTGCCAATTGTTTTCCAATATTATTTGAAGTGGCTTTACCAAATCTCTTAGCCCCTACTCTGTCTAGAGTAAATGAAACAACAGTTTCATTTGTTTCACTATTCATTCTTGGTTGAGCATCTAGAAGATTATCTCCACTCAATATTATTCTTTTACTTACTATGCTTTCTTCAGAAGTATCTTCATACTTTAATTTTTCAGCACCAAATGAGTCTTCACTATTATTTGTAACAAATCTAAAAGTCAGATTTGCTGTTTTACCAAGTAATGATTTAATTCTCATTGGATCATCTAATCCAGGAAGTTCAACTAAAATTCTATCATTACCTCTTTTAAAAATATTAGGTTCATTTGTACCAATTTCATCTATTCTTCTTCTCACTATTTCTAATGCTTGATCTTGAGATGAAGTTTTAAGTTCTACAATTCCTTGTTTTGAGTAATTTACAATAAAACCACTTTCATCTTCAGTAATATCAAGTTGGTGTGATTTAAATCTTGGATAATAAGGATTAAGGTTACTTTCTTTGTCCCTAAAAGTTTCTAATATCGTTTGCCTAAATTTATCATCTACAGAAAATTTAAGGTTTTGATCTATTAGTTTTATGTTTTTAATCTTAATTTTTTTATCTTTAAAATAATTTTTAATAGTAATTGTTAAGTTTTGAAGTTTTTGTTCAATTACTGGAGTATTGTCAATTTCTAGGAGTAAATAAGATCCTCCTTGCAAATCTAAACCAAGATTTATTTTTTTATCTAAAACTTTATTGCTAACTTTAAAAATATTAGATGAAGCTATTAAAACAAAAAATAAAGATGTTAAGGTGATAAAGATTATTCTTAATTTTGAAAAGTATAACACTTTATTTAAACAAAATTTATTTTTTCATTTCTTGAGAATTAATTAAGCTTTGAATCCCAGTGCCTCTTATGACTTCAACAGTAACATTATCAGCAATTTCTACTTCAACTTTATCGTTGTCTATAACTCTAGAGATAGTACCTGTAATTCCGCCAGATGTAACGACTTTGTCACCTTTTTTTAAGCTCTCAACCATAGCTTTATGCTCTTTAACTTTTTTTTGTTGAGGTCTTATTAAGAAAAAATAAAAGATAACAAAAATTAGTATTAATGGTATAAATTGACCTATTCCTGAACTTTCCATAAAACTCCTTAATTAAAAATGAATATTTATACTATCTAAAGGATTAAAACAACTTTAATTGAGCGAAATCTTTTCTAAATTGTTCATATAAGGTCTAAGTACTTTTGGTATCATTATCGAGCCATCTTTTTGCTGATTATTTTCTAAAATAGCAATTAGAGTCCGGCCGACTGCTAGCCCACTACCATTTAAAGTGCCAGCATAAAATATTTCGTTTTTTTTATTCTTATATCGAGTTTTCATTCTGACGGCTTGAAAAGTTGAGCAAGATGAACATGAAGAAATTTCTCTATATTTATTTTCGGATGGCAGCCATACCTCAATGTCATAAGTTTTTTCAGCACTAAAACCCATGTCTCCACTACATAATATCATTTTTCTATAAGGTAATTCCAATAAATCTAAAATACCTGTTGCACAATTGGTCATTCTTTCAAGTTCTTGAAAGCATTCTTCTTGTTCAACAATACTAACTAATTCAACTTTATAAAATTGATGTTGTCTTATCATTCCTTTTGTATCTTTCCCATAACTACCAGCTTCCTTTCTAAAGCAAGGAGTAGATGCAACATATCTCATAGGTAAAGATTTCAAATCTATTATCTTATCTTTTACAATATTTGTTAAAATAACTTCTGCCGTTGGAATCAAAAATTTTCTTTCATTGCCTTCATCAAGTTTAACTTCAAATTGATCATTTTCAAATTTTGGAAGTTGTCCTGTTCCAAACATTGTATTTTCTGAAGCTAATAATGGGGGAGAAATTTCTTCATAACCATTTTTAAAAATATGTGTATCAAGCATAAAATTAGATAAAGCCCTTTCTAATAGAGCCAACTTATTTTTTACAAAAACAAATCTTGAACCGGTTGTTTT
>VMHT01195306.1_pt1 | contig 14462 bp, 27 predicted proteins | sample 4693611 | NCBI WGS metagenome assembly VMHT01 (sample SAMN12280063, study PRJNA550983) | marine metagenome | isolation source: seawater sampled from same location over 5 years 0.02-0.2 micron viral filtrate | place: USA: collected off the coast of southern California halfway between the port... ... | reverse complement strand
GCTTCATCCAGTGATAACCTTTTGGAGCTGCAACTTTCATTTTAGTTAGGTTTTTGAACTTCCATAGCACCGCCCATAGCCATGCCAATTCTGTCCATTTTATTGTGAGGACCACCGTGCTTCATATTCTTACGAGCAGAACCACCGTACATCATCTTTTTCTTTTTTGACATACCACCGTACATCATTTTTTTCTTACCGTGTTCCATTATTTTTCTCCCTTAGATTCTTCATATTCGAATCTCATAGTATTGTGACCTACCATCTCAGAACATTTTTCTTCTTTCTGATGAATAGTTTCGTAATACATAATTTTTTCCATGTTATTCTCCTAAAAAGGAGGAGTCCGAAGACTCCCCCAATTATATTTAGTCTACTGTGTAGAAAGCAGATACTAAAGCTTCTGGTCTAAGGACCTTAGCTCCGTATACGTGCAATCCACGAACTATGTCACCAAACGAAGTTGGGTCTCTCAACACTTCAGTTGAGATAATAGTTTGTGCAGTTGCAGTAGAAGAAATGTGACCGGCAAGAATCTTACCAGAAGCTGTACTAGCAGCAGCAACATTATTGGATTTGTACATATCAAATCCTCTTAGTTTACCACTAGATACAAGACCATTTCTTATAGAGCCTTGACCTGCGTTAAAGTCTACAGACAATAACTTAGAACCAGATTGTGCAAGTTCATTGTAGAATGAAGGTGGTGCAACGAACCATCTTCCTTCTTCAGGAACGCTTTGCTCATCTAGTAACTTAGCCATAAAAGACATCACATCTAACGGGTCAGTTCCAGTACCATCAGAACCTAAAAGGTCGATAGAGTTAGAACCACCTTGATGCTGACCCATAGTTTGAGTAGCAGCAGATGCATCAGCACCTAACGCATGGTCAGGTCCAGATGTAGAAACTCCAGAGAACATAGAAGCAATCACTGCAGCATCATAAGAATCTCTTAATGCGTAAGCTGCAGAAGAAGTTGCTACTTCTTTGAAGTTAACGTGTGACATGTTTGTTTCAATATCATCTACGATGAATTTAAACGCCTTAGCACTATCTACAACCAAAGTTATCTCTTGGTCAGTTAACTTTGTTTGAGTAGTGTCAGAACCTCTTGTGTAGTCCGATACGGAAATAACAGGTTCTTTAATAATCCTAACTGAGTCTCCGAAAGCAGAAATTTCACCAGCATAGTCGGTGTTAGTAATAGCTTCAACCACAGACGCTTTCCTAAAAAAGTTTAAAACCTTTTTGGAATATATCTTAGGTAGGAAAAAACTATTAGTTTGTCCACTTACGGAGTTTGCAAAGTTAGCATCAGTATCAGTTGAAGGTTCAAAAAATTGAGCCATAATAATACTCCTTTGTGTTTATAGTTTTATTTAACGATTCTGCCTTGTTGCATGGCTTCGCTGATTTCAACTTCGTGTTTATCAAACTCGTCCATACTCATTGCAGCAATCTCCCTTTCAGACCATACCTTTTCGCTTTTAGGTTCTACACTTGTTGTTTTAGTAGATACCATATCAGCAGCAGATTTGGTCTTTTTAGAAGTTGTCTTTTTTGGAGCAGCTTCTATGCCTAAATCTTTTTTAAATAAATCTAATGCACGACTGGCTAAATCAGGGTTATCAGAGTTACTATAAATCCAATCTTGTATAGACTGGGGTTGCTCTTTTGCCCATGTATGAAAATCATCACTGTTTCTAATTTCATTAAAGTCAGGATGTTTTTCCATTAACCTTTCTTCTGCAGATTGTCTTAACATTTGAGCTTCACGTTCTTGGAGTTGACTAAGTCGTTCTTCTAGAACTTTTGACTTAGATTCACTTTGCATGTGAGCTACTGTCTCAACAACCTCAAAAACATCAGGATATTTTGTTTTAAACTCTTCAAGTTCTTCTTCAGTTTTAGGAGCTTGATAAGCAGGTCTATTACTAGCTGCTTCATTTAAAAGCTCTTTCTCTCTGACTTTAAACTCATTAAGTTTACTATCATAATGTTTTTTTAAGTCATCGTAACGCTTTTTGTAGTCTGGTTTTTTATAAGGTTCATCCTTAGTAGTTTCCAGATTTTCTACTTCAACATTACCAGCTTGTTCTGCTTCGTTAACATCACCAGATTTAAATAATTTATTTTTTTCTGATGGGTCTTCAAAGTATAACTGCTCTGATGACTGAAAAGGTTTATCAGTACCTTCGTGCCAAGATTTTTTTAAATTATAAGGATTTGGCTGTTCCTCAGTTTTGACTTCTTCTGTCATTTTTATACTCCTACTCAGGGCTTCGTTTAACAAGGTAGCTGCGTGTGCACTTGCAGGGCTTGTCTTGTAAAGGTCGCCTTTCAGTTTAAATAAGATAAAGTGCCTGTAAACAGGGTAGCTTTATCACCTAGCTTCTAACATGTGGTCTTCCGGAAAGCATAGATTTTTTAATCTCGTCACCAACTAAGTCTTCTTCATCTTGCATTGCTGCTTGAGAATCAACTGTTTCTTTAGTGACTCGAATATCCTGCCTTACTGGTTCTTGTTGAACTGGCATAGCAGTATCTTCTTCTTCCATTAGCCCACCATCTTGAGCCATTTGTCTTCCATCCGCTTGAGCTTCAGCTTGTTTCATTAGTGACATTAAATTGTCAGCTCCGATAACATCTACTGACTTAGCAGTAAAGACAAACTCTCCATCCGATAACCTTGCAGGTATCGAATCAGAGACTTCCGAGCCCGGACCTTCAACAGGTCCTGAGCCTGAAAATTCCATTGCAACTTCCATAACTTTATCAAATAACATACTAAGTTGTGGATTTGCTTGTAATTCTTGCATAAGCATTCCTTCTTCTTCATCGCTTAATGCTTCATCTATTAAAAAGTCTACATAATTATCTTCCATCATTTCATCTGGAACTTGAGAATCACCAATCATTTTTTCCATTTGATTATCTATCATAGGTGTTTCTTGTTCTTGCATCATAGAATCCATTTGGTTATCCATCATCATGCCACCTTCTTGTTTTGCTTCACGCATGTTTTCTTCAATGGCTTTACCTCTAGCTTGTTCATAAGATGATAGTTCACCATCATTATCTAAATCAGCTTTTTCAGGATTTTGTAAGCCACCTGTAGCTTCTTTTTTTCTTATTGGTTTTAAACTATGTTCAATTTTTTCAGCATTTAAAGCTTTAATTAATTCTTCTTGTAATTGACTTTTACTAAGTTGAGCTTCTGTAGCAAAACCACTATTAAGTAATCTAGCACCTTCTTTTATATTTGGTATACTAAACATTTCTGGATTAGTTTTTACTTGTTTAGCTACTGCAGTATAATAAGTACTTAAACTATTTCTAGCTTCTTGAGGTAAAGAAAAAGGCATATCAAAATTATCTTGGTCAAGCATACCCGGTCCTGTAAAATCAGCTTTATTTAATCTTTGCTGTTCTAATATTTGTTGAACTATATCTTTTGGATTTTTTGGTTGCATAGTTTATTCCTCTATTCTATTCAGGGCTTCCTTCACCTGTTGGGGTAGAGCCTCTAGGTGTACCAGAGAAGCTATCTTCCCCTGCAACCGGAACATTTCCGATTCCGATGTTGCCACCGCCAGTGCCTGTAACTCCAACATTTTGCGGTCCTTGAGGTACTCCACCAGCACCTCCCATACCTGCGGGTTGTTGACTACCGGGTTCAGTTTCCTCGCCTGTGTTTTGTCCAGCATTTTGCATTCCTATAATTTGTGCCATCATAGCTGCTTCTTCTGGGTCATTTAATATTTCATCAGGGTCTAAGTCTAAGCTATAGGCAAGTTCACTAACCAATTTAGATATTTTAACAAATGGTGCAATAGTTGGATTTTGTGCAGTTTGTAAAAACATTGTAAGTCTTTGACTTCTAACTTCTTTCTGCATCAAACTATTTGTACCAGTTGCCTTAACTTCTAAATCACCTACCACATCTACCTCACCTTCAAAGAACTGCATGTTCCATTGAAAGTAAGCCTCTCCTAATGGTTTTAATAAAAAGTCATCAAGATTTTTAATAACTGTTTTAATATTTAAACTAGCAGCTCCTAGTAACATTGACATACCAGAAGCAGTTCGAGTCATGCTTTGTACTCCAGTTTGTCCATGTGAGTAACTAGGAATACCTGTTTGTTCGTCTGCTAACTGTCTAAACCTATCAAACATCATCATGTTTTCTGGTGCAGTGTTAGGAAACTTCAAGCCATATATAGATTGACCCGGTACTCCTGCTTGTCTTCTAAATATCTTACCCGGATATATTTCCATGTTCTGTCCACCTACAAGAGCCGATTCATCAACATCAAATACTAATGAACCAGCTAATGCTAAATTATCAATAGCCATCCGAGCATGACCATTCATAATTTGTTGAGAATCATCCATATTCTCAGCAATACCTATACCAAAAAAGTTATAGGGGTTTCTTTCATAAGGAAAAGCATTGTATGGAATACGATAAGGTGTAAATGGATTTATTACTGCTCGTAATAATTTACCACCACATATCCATGCATTAATTTGTATTTCATCTAAATCATCAATATCGTCAGATAATTCAATACCAACTTCTCTAGCATACTCTGCATCCATGATTCCCCAGTATTCAAAAACTTCAAAGTTTGAAGAGTATTCTTCATCTACTGTAGAGTCATCTTTTAGTTGAGCTTCAAAACTTTTTTCTTCGTAGTTAGCTCCTAATCTTAAACATTCTCTAATAGCTTCTTTATCAAAGAAAGGCATATTTCTTAACTGCCTTAATTGACTACGATTCATTTTGTGTCTATGTATTACATATTCACATTCATCTATATTAGTTGCTGCAGGGTCTGGATAAAAATCCCAACAGCTTACAAATTCTATTCTTGGTACTCTAACTTCAAGAGGATTATATTCTCTTTCTCCTTCTTCATTATAGCTCCATTTATTTAAAGTTTTATTAAAATTAAATGGACCTTTAACAATTCCTGTACCAAGCAATGCAGATTCTAAAAGTGCATTTCTTATTTCTGATGACCCGTTAGATTCTTCTATTTGGTCATGAATTAATTTTTCCATTCGTCTTGCAGCTCTTTGTGCTGGAGACATTTCTGGAACTTCGGGTAAAGGTGAAACTCCTTCCTGTAATAATCCTGCTTTATCTAAAGCTTGTTCTAAATTATCTTCAAATAAACCTGTACCTAGTGTAGCTCCGGGTTTTAATGTTTTACCATCACCTTCATAACCATAAGCATAAACATTTTCTTGAGGAGGGTCTACTAATCTATTACCAATATTATCAGGCATTTCACCAGATTCTATTCCGGGTGTAGGATTATCAACATCTAAATAAGCTGACTCTGCTTCACCTTCTGGTAATTTAGTTTCAGAAATACCTATAGGAAATTTACCTGTACCAAAAATAACATCTACTAACTGTCCAAAAGCAGCTAGTACTTTTGTTTTAGTTATCTTAACAAATATTCTAGATTTTTCAGATTCTCTAAACTTTACAGTTTTACCATAAAGTCCACGATAATTTTCATAAGCTCGTAACCATCTACGTTCATCAGACTTTCGAGCATCTTCTGCTTTATAAAATCTATCAAGAATAGTACCAACTAAATTCATACGTTGGTCTTCTTCAAGATTTAAAGTTTTACCTGCTTCGCCCTCTACTTCTTCATAGATGCTATTAGCGGTTAAAAATGTATTATCGTTGTCTGCCATTAATATCCAAATTTATCATCTGAAGGTATATACCCCGATGTTTTTATTCTTAACATCCTATCGTAAGGATGGTCTAATTTAGGTCTACCCATAATCATATAACGCAAAGCATCATAAGCATGGTCAGCCGAATGAGTATCTACATCCTCTGGATTAGAACTCGCTAATGGTAGACTTTGTAATTCTTTTATAAGGTTAACACAACTACTTGTTATTTGCAATCTTGGTCTACCTGTTTCGTTATTTTGTCGCAAATGTTCGTGTATTTGTATTTTACCAGCTATTCTATTTTTATCAGCTCTTCTGAGTTTATGTCCTTTTTTAATTAGTATTTCACCAATCGTAGGACCTGTATATCCTGTTCTTGACCATGCTGCAGTATCTAAAACTCCAGTAATAGATTTAACTTCATTCATTTCTAAATCAGTTATTCTATCACCTAAGACTTCTCCAGTAAGACCTTTCTGATATAGTTCTCGATAAACTATAATAGTTTTGTCTTCTGGGTCTACTGCTGCCCAAAGACAACAGCTTTCCGAAGCATATCCATAGTCAATTCCTTTTGTACGTTCCCACCATGTAGGAATATCAAAAGGTGGTATGACATGGATGTTAGGGTCAAACTCAGCAAAGGCTGCACCTTCACTAATATCCCAGTTACCTTCTAGTAGTTGCTTTCGCTGTACTGCTGGTAACGAGAGTAACATTCTCTCATACTCGCCATCTTCCGCAAGAAAAGGATTATCCTGTAATCTTGCTGGAATAAACTTTCTAGTTAAACCATCATAACCAACAAATGTTTTATTATGGTCTGAAGGTTCAACATACCTTTTTTTAACCCAATGTGCACCAACTCCTCCGGGGTTAGCCGTGCAACGTAAATACGTTGGCAGTGCTGGGTCGGTTGTTCTTAACCTAGATGCTAGATAGTTCCAACCAAACTCTGTTGGTAAATGTGTTATTTCATCAAAACCAATCCAACTATAGGCTTGTCCTTGATAACGATACACATCTGCATCTCGTTCCAAAAATCCAAATTCTATTTTAGCTCCTGAAGGAAAGTTCCATAACTTTTCTACTTCTCTGAACTTAGCTCCGGGAAATGCTTTTGGGTACAATTCCCTAGATTTATCTATAAGCTCTCTGAGCTCTGGCATTGACCTTCTAAGTATTAAAGCTCGATGAGCTGACTTATCACAATACCTTAGTGGGTCGATAAGCATTGCAAAGCTTTTACCACCACCTGCTGCTCCACCATAAAGTACATCCTTTTCGGCTGCAGCTAAAAAATCTGTCTGCGGTCCATCATTCGGCATAAATGCCACATGAGACCCAGTAGTATCTAAATGTTCTTGTAATTCATCTGGAAGAACTTTTGTTTCTTCTTTTGTTAGAACATTAGAAGTTAAAGCTTTAGTTTCTGCTTCTACTTCTTTTTTTACTTTTGCTAAACTTCTAGTTAGCTTTTTTACTTTAGTACTTTTACTATCTAATTTCTTTTTAGCTCTTAAAGCTAATTGAACATCAGATAGTTCTGAGTTCTTAGGTCTACCACCTTTTTTACGTGGAGTACCGTCTTTGTTAAGTATATAGCTCCCATCAGGGTTTGTCAAGTACTTTTCAGGATTTTTTTCCCAGTCTTCCATATTTCCTATCTACGTATTTTTTTAAACCCATACGAGAAAGTTTCTTACCTGTTTCAGCTTCTAACCAATCAACTCCAATACCTAAACTAATTTCACCATGAAATACAGCTTCAGATACTTCTTTTAGTACTGATAAGTGTTGAGGAATAGGTTTTAAATAACCTTCAATCATACCATCCTCTTCATACCCAAAAGGTATGGTTGAGGATTTTTTACGAATGTAACCGTCAGGTAATATATCCATTACAATTATTTATCGAAATAGGTCCTAAGATTTTCCCAGTAGTCTTGTAAAACTTCTTTAACTTCTTCATATTTTTGAGGGTTTTTAACTCTAAAAGCAAAAATACCTATTGCTCCAATTATTAACAAGCCAATAATAACATCAATGTCCATTATTTTTTCTCCTGTGTTTTAGATTTATTAAAAATTTTATCCCAGTTATCAGCAATTTGTTTATCACTAACAACTTGACCTCTCGCTTTATTACGAGCCATTCTATTGCGTTTAGCTGCGGATTTTACTCCAAAATGTCCTGCGTGTGGCATATTAATCTTCAGTTAGTATATTGTTTATAAGTTGTATTTCTTTTTCTGTTAGTTTTACCATTTCACCTTATCTGCCCACCAAGCTGCGGACATCTTTCCTTTTTTAATATTTTTAGCATGACGAGCTTTAAAAGACTTACGTTTAGCTTTCATACGAGCAGACTCTCCTGCTTTAGGTTTACCTGCTGTACCACTTACTGTACCAACCTTTTTACCTTGTTGTCCAAAACGAATAGTTTTTATTTTATCGCCTTCTTTAGCAACAACTATATGTGATTTAGTTTTATGCCCCGGAGTTCGTTTAGGTTTATTGTAACCTGAAACTCCAGCTCTGGCAAGTCTTGGGTCTTTTTTACTCATGATACTTTCCTGTATTTGCGTACTTTCTTAGCAACTTGTTTAGGTTGTTTAGAAAACTGTTTACCTTTTTTGGTATCTTTGCGTTTTTTTCGAGAGGTTGCAGCGTACTCCTGTGGAGTAAGGCTTTTAATAGCTGCTTCAGGTAAATAGCGTTCTCCAGTCTCTGAAGACTTTTTACCTGACTTAGTTCGCCATTTCTGTTTAGTCCAGCTTCTAAGACTTCTTTGTGACTTTTTTAGTGCCATGTTTTTTCCTAATTGCTTCTTTGCCTCGTTTGGCTATTCTAGCTTGTTCATTCTTACCAGATACTTTAGCTCGTTGTTCTAAGACAGTTAATATTTGTATCTTACGAGCAAAAGGTTTTTTAATTCTTTTTACTTTAGCTACTGTTGCTTTAGCATCTGCTGGAGTAGCAAACTTAATACTAACGGTATCTTTAGGATTCTCGTCAGTATATAAACGTCTGCCAGAGCCTTTTGGCTTTTTACCTGTGCCTACTTTAGGGTCTTTACGTTTTTTAGCCATTACACTGTAATTGTTGTTGTCTAATTAGTTCTGCTAAGTCAACAAAATTTACTTCTTGTGTTTGTTGAGGGCGACTCATTATTTATAGCCGCCACCTTTAGCTTTGTATTGTTTAGCTAACATCTGTGCTTTACGTGCAGACCATTGACCCGGCTTACCACCTTTACTACCAGCTTTAATCCTATTAAATAAATTTTTACGCATAGTAGGTTTTGTATAGTTACCTGCTTTATTTACTGTGCTTTTTCTTTTTTTTGCTGCCATTTGATTTAAAAAATAATTTTTTTATTAAAAAATAAGTTACCATAAAACTTATAAATGAAATAATATTAAAAGTCATTAGTGTAACACCCTATCCTTATTGTGTATTTCTTCTTCTAAATAATGCATTAACCCACTACCAACAACCAACTCAACAAACTCTCCTACTACTATTAAATTATTTGCTTTAGCTGCTTCCTCAGCTTCTGCTAAGTTTTCTGCAACTATATTAGGTCCTGCATACTTTTTGCCTTTTTCTTCAATCTCTGTCAGAAATATCTTCATAATCTTCCTCTGGTAAATCCAGTGGGGCTTTATCAGGCATGACAAAGATACCACTGTTTAAATTATGATTAACGTCTAATTTGTCTATTTTACTAACACCAACCCTATCCAACAGTGTTTGAGCTGCTGATAGTTTATTATTAGCTTGTACTATAGGTCGATTAGACTCCATAATCTCGACAAGCTTAAATGCTGCTTTAGGTGCAGAGTTTGCCAAGATTTCCTGAGTTAGTTCAAGTATTTCATTCTTTAAGGTTTTAACCACATGATGATAGTGACTTGTATAACCTGCTAACTCAGCAGCCTTTTTAGCATCTCCTTGCGTTTCAACAAGGTGTTCCAAAAAGGATTGCTGTTTTTCGGTAAGCTTTCTTTGGGTCTGATTAGACTGAGTTGGTAACATTGCCATAGGCTTAGTATATACTTCGGAAATAAATTTGTCAACCCTCTTGACAAAATCAAAATCCAACACTATAATAACTTTAGTGCTCCCCCGGGTGCATATAGCTACTATTGGACCACCTAAGTAGTTCTATCCAGCATAAAAACAACCCCTCCAAAAACTACCCAACCCGATTAAATTATCCTAGCTTTTTAGAGTGGATGTAAACTACTTACCGGCAAATCTGGTTGACGAAGAGATTGCTAGATTTTGTATGAGTATGCTATAGATACATGGGTGGACTGGGGTGGTCTCCTGCCTCCCCCTAGGCTAGAAAGCTATCAAGTCTCTATTCTTTGAGAGCTCTGACTTAAAACACAAAGCAATTCATTGCGACTCTGAAGACCTTATAATTACTACCTATGACTTGATAGTACCTTTGCAGACACAGAAGTCTTCCAAGTCTTTTGAGAATCTCAGATATGTATTGTATCATATAAAACCTCCTAAAACAATATAAAAGTATTGAAAAACTTTAAAGTTCTTGCAAGGACTTACGCAAGTTGCTAAAGCAATCCTTGTCAAGACCACTGCGTTACTTTAAAGTTTTTCAAGTTTACAAAGTATTATTGTTTTTGTAGGAGGTTTTATGAAACAATTAATTATACATATCATCGATTTAGACACTCAAAAGACTTGGGAGGTCTATTCAGATGTAACTGCATATTTGGTTCTTTTACAGAACTCAATCACAAATGCAAAGGTGCTATCTAACGATAGTAATTTTAATTTAAACTTAAACGGGGTATATTATGTCTAATGACAATTTACATTCACAAATAACCAATGTAGCCGATGGTAGTGCTACAGAGTCGCAATGCAATTATTTAATTGCTTTGTATAAGCAACAGCTTATCAAGTCAGTAACCAAATCTATGAAAAATATAGATGTCTCTAATGACTATATGAATTTCAGATTTGGTAATGGTGCTTTAAAAGGTACTTTTGCATTGCATCTTTTTAATACTTTTATTCCTCTTAATCCAGCTAAATACACTAAACACAGTGTATCTAAAATGATTAAAGATGCAATAAATAAAAAGTTTGATAAGGCTTTTATCAAAGAGTTTCTTAAATCTAAAGACTCTTACGTAAAACCAGAAGCTACTAGCTAACTTCAAACTTTTTAAGCTCTCAAGTATTAATTTACTTGGGAGCTTTTTTTTATGTTCTTCAGGAGACCACCAAATAATATGATACTCGCTTGGTCGTTACCAAGCTCGTAACCTTTCTCAGAGGTAACTCGTTAGGACTTCGTTACCTGATAATACTATTAGATAATAAAATATTTAACGGAAAAATTGTTCGTGCGTAATATTGAGGGCGATATATTGAGGGCGATATATAAAGGTACATAATTAATTTATTAAAAAGGTACATAAAACTTCAAAGGTACAATAAAAAATAACTGTACCTTTTGTGTATTTATTGTGAAATATATGTGAAATCTATGTGAAACTTAATAGTTTTTAAGATAGTTAGGCTTGACTGTCGGCAAAATTTCGCTCAAGATTTTGGCAACTCGAGAGAGCTAATAAATATTTGGAGGTTATAAATGGTTAATAAATTTAGTGCAGTAAAGTTTACTGATTTGCAAAAAGCTGAGGAATATATAAAACAACTTGGATATTCTTTTCTTGAAAGTAATAATTATAAATTTGAAAAACACATTATTTATAAAAACTATAAAAGCGGTGAAATGTTATTAATGTCTTCTAAGTTCGACTATAATACTGTTTCAGATATGTCTAAAGGTTATCAATATACTATTCAAAGTCTATAAGGTTTTAGGATAGTTAGGCTTGACAGACTCCGAAAAAGCTGAAAAACTTGTTGGGCTTTTGAGGGCGATAAAGAATTAAAAAGGATAGATACAAATTCCTTGGAAACTAAAAGTATCATAATTGACATAGTGCAAATATATAAATCCGAAAAGCACTTGAAAAAATAAAGGTGTGACATAAACCCCCTAACTTCCTGAGCAAGAAGTAAAACTGCTCACTTAATAAATCTTAAATGGAGATAAAATGAAACCTAAGAAAATAAAAGCAAAACCTAATCAAGAAAAATTACAGAGATACTTGACTCATCATTTATCAGGCAGACCTATGGTTGATGATAAAGTTTTAATTAGTGTTGAAGTAGTAAAAAATGGAGATAAAAATGTATCAGACTAAACAAAATCACAGTGATTATCATGTTGATTTGACTACTACTTACAGCTTAGTAGCTATGTTTTTAATCGACAGAGGAGTTGCTAGTACAAGGGCAGAAGTAATAGCAAAGACAGTTAATCAAGCATTTAATAGTGTTGTTGCTTTGGATAGTAATAACAGTAGATTGGTGTTTGATTTGATGCCTGAGCTATTTAAAATGGCAAAACTCTACATAGATATTTATGGCGAGGAAGGTTTTTACTTTGAACAATTTTTAAATGGAGGAAAATAAATGTTGATATTTGATAATCTATCAGACATAAATGCTATCTACGGCATTTTATCAAAAGTAGGCGAGGAGTGTAATTACTTTTGGCGAAATAGTAGTGAAGTTGACCATGAGAAATCTGAGTTCACTGCTCTTAAAGAGTTGGAAGAATATTTAATTAAACATCGCTACATAGATAGCGGTTATGATTTAGTTGAATTGACTTATCATCTCAAAGACCTATATCCAACCACGCCTGTTGCAGAAGAAAACAATAGGCAATACCATGAAGTTTTAAATAGACTTGATGAAAGCACTAGAAGAAACTTTTTATGGGATATTCATAAAATGGAAAAAGATGTTGGAGAAAAGTTAGATAAATCAACTAAGTTTAATATGGCTTTACAGGTCTTATTAGACGAAAAAGAATTTACAGATGATGAGGAGGTGTAAATAATAAAACCATTATCGAAGATTATAGATAAAGTTTCAAAGGAGTTCGAAGAAAAACTAGACATATTGAATGTCTAATTTGTTAGATTCTTAAACATTCTTAGATAGCTAGTGAGGGCATTTTTTTCATATAACTCTCCAACCCTTACTAGCTATCGCTTAACTAAATGGAGAGTTAAAACGGAGATAAAAACTATGGCTAAATCTAAGCCTTTACAAATACAACAGAGTAATATGTTCACTGCTTTTGATAGCATAGAGGAACTACATACCTTTATGAAAGACTATGCAGGTAGTGAAAATTATTTTATAGCTGCACTTGCAATATCTTTAACCATTAATACGCTTGGACATATAATGGAAAAAGAATGTGGCGGTAAAGCTGTATCGTTAAAAGCAGAACCAATGATAAAAAAGGAGGTATAAATGTTAAGTGTTATTGATAAAGTAGAAAAATTCAGAGAGTTAAATACTCTCTGTCAATTATTGGCTGAGTGTTCTCATGCTCTTAATGGAGCAACTGAATGCTTAGGTTATTTTAATCCTGAAAGTTTGTCTACGCTTGGTAGATTTACTGACCTTGAATATGCAGAGAGTGTTGTAGAAACTGTCTTTACATGGGCATACGATAGACACCACTACTCAGTAGATATTCCTGAGTTTCATGGAATAGATTATACGACACCTCTTAAACATAAAGAGGTTGTAGAATTACTTGAAGAACTTATTGAAGGTGTTAGTGAAGAAGTTTTAGGTTTAAAAGAGGAGGTCGCATGAAGTTTAGATTCTTAGATGAAGATATAGCACTTGAAATTACTAGAGTCTTTGCTGAGTTAAATGATAAAGAACTAAAAGAAACTTTAGATGAAATAAATTATCTTGGGCAGACTTCAAGGACTATTAGAAAGATAAATGTTTTAAATAAGTTTGAGCCAAAGATTAAAAAAGTAAAACCAAAACTTAGACTAATTAAAAATGAGGAGGAAACTAAATGAGTATGACAATGAAAGAACACATGGAAATGATGGATAGAATTAGGCAAGGCAAGAATGCCAAGCTTAGTAAAATTAAAACAACGAGGGCAAAAAATGACAACATTACTTACACTAAACAATACAAAGATTAAAAAGGGAGATAAACTTCATGACGATTGGAAAACTGCTATCATGCATTTACACCCTAGCAGTACTAAAATATGTCCTTATCAAGATATAGCAAAGTGTAAAGATGCTTGTCTAAATACTGCGGGGCGTGGTGGGATTATTAAAAAAGGCGAGACCACCAATGTTATTCAAGAAGCTCGTAAGCGTAGAACTAAATTATTTTTGAAAGCACCTGAGTTATTTCTTGAGCAGTTATACGAGGAGATTTTAAAGTTTGAAGCAAAGGCAAAGCGAGAAGGTAAAAAACCTTGTGTTAGATTAAATGGTACGTCAGATATTCAATGGGAGTATCAAGAGCTATCAGGTCGTACTGTCTTTGATACTTTTCCTGACATACAGTTTTATGACTATACTAAGATTCCCACTAGGAAAGTTAATCACATAAAGAATTATCATTTAACTTGGTCGTACTCAGAAGCTAATAAAAAATACGCTTCATGGTTTGACAAGTTAGATTATAATATCGCAGTTGTATTTAATCATGCCTTACCTCTTTGGTATAAAGGTCGTAAGGTTATTAATGGAGATGAATATGACCAGCGATTTTTAGATAAACCAAATGTTGTTGTTGGCTTGACTGCAAAAGGTAAAGCTAAGAAAGATACATCTGGTTTTGTAATTTCAATAAACTAAT
>VMHT01103036.1_pt1 | contig 14464 bp, 15 predicted proteins | sample 4693611 | NCBI WGS metagenome assembly VMHT01 (sample SAMN12280063, study PRJNA550983) | marine metagenome | isolation source: seawater sampled from same location over 5 years 0.02-0.2 micron viral filtrate | place: USA: collected off the coast of southern California halfway between the port... ... | reverse complement strand
GGAAGCTGCTGCAACACTTGGAGAAACACAGTTAATAAACATTTCGTTTATAACAACTGGTGCAATTACTTCAGCTATATAGTAAATTTAAGATACTTCGCACTTAATTTATGGCAGAAAAAAGAACCCTCGACCTTTTAAAGGAATCATTTGACCTTAATAAAAGGCGAAAATTTGACGTTAAAGATGATGACGGCAAAACTGTAGTCAGTTTATATTTCAAGGCCATTACAAGGGCAGACAGAGCCAGAGCAACACAAAGGGCTGGCAGTGATGATCCATTAATTGTTTCAACTCATATGCTTTGTCAATTGGCAGAGAATGAAGATGGTACAAAAGCTTTCAGCCCAGCAGAATTTGGTAACTTACAAAACGACTTACCAGAGAATGTTCTTAATGAAATCGAACTGTTTTTATTTGGTGTAAATACAAACGCAACTATTGAAAACGTAAAGGAATCCTGAGGGGGGATAACTGGTTAAATTTTGAGTTCTTCCTTGCAACAGAATTAGGTAAAACAATAAGTGAATTAAGACAACAACTTACAGATGAAGAGTTGATATTTTTTGCTGGTTACTATGAATTAAAGTATGATAGAGAAAAGAAACAGGCAGATGCGGCAAAACGCAAAGCCAAGTATAGTTAAAGGAGTTATTGTTAAGTCGTGGCAGTCTCTAATGTAGAACTAAGAGTTAATGCTACTCAAGCAGTTACGGCTTTAAAAAAAGTAAATACTGGTGCAACTACTTTTAATAAAACTGTAAATGGTACTTCTGGTCAGTTAAAAAATGCTAATAAGGGTTTTAGTATATTACCCCCAGCTTTGCTGGCTACAGGGGCAGGGGCCAAAGTAGCTGCTGGAGGCTTTGCAACATTACAAGCTGCATTAGCACCAATATTAGCTCCATTAATAGGAATAGGGGCTGTTATTGGAGGGTTAACTGCCTCTTTTAGTATTCTCAGCAAACAAGACTTTGCAAGTGCAAAAATTAAAACTCTTGGAGTAGATGCTGACGCTTTAAAACCAAAGCTTGCAACTTTATCTAATGAACTAAGTGGTCAAGCCTCATCTTTAGATTTATTAGCAGCTTCCTACGATATAGCATCTGCTGGCTTTGGTGAAACTGCTGAACTGACAGATGTATTAAAGGCATCACAGTTAGGCGCAACTGGTGGATTTTCTGAATTAGCGACTGTTGCTGATGCAACAACCTCTGTTCTTAATGCTTATGGTCTAAGTTCAGATCAGGCGGCTAAGTTAGTTGATGGATTTATACAAACACAGAATGATGGTAAAATCGTTGTTGATCAATATGCACAACAGATAGGTCGACTTGCACCTATAGCGGCTGGTGCTGGTGTGGGAATAGATGAACTTAATGCGGCAATATCTACTGTCACTGCAACTGGTGTTCCTGTTGAATCTACCTTTGCCGGACTACGACAAGTTATTGCTGCGATACAAAAGCCGACCAGTGAAGCATCAAAAGCGGCTGAAAAATTAGGAATTGATTTTAGTGCTACTGCATTAAGTACAAAAGGATTAGGAGGAGTATTAGAAGAACTTGTTGCAAAAGGTGGAGCTAGTGAAGAAACACTGGCTCAGTTCTTTGGATCTGTTGAAGCAAGGACAGCTTTATTACCCTTAGTAAATGATCAACTTGTAAGCTTTAACAAAAATTTGGATAATCAAGCTAACGCACAAGGAAAAGCTGCTGAAGCGTCTGTTACATCTTCAAATACAATTAAAGGGCAACTTACAAGATTAGGTTCAGCATTTACAAACCTGACAACAGAAGGATCTGAGTTTGGCATAATAATAAGAGAAACTCTTAAAGTTGCGGCTGTAACTGTTGAAGCTTTAGGTGTTGCAGTTAAATTAGCACTCTTACCTTTTAGACAATTTTTTGCCGTTATAAGTGGCATAGGACAGGCAATACAAAAAGAAATAGGAGGTGACGCTATAGATATAGTTGTAAGTCTTGAAAAAAGTTGGATAGCTGTTAAGGAAGCTGTGACAGGATTAACAGAAAATGCTATAAAATTTTCTGTAGAGGCAGGAAAATCAATAGGTAAAGTTGTTGGTTTTATTCTTAAACAATTTCAAAAGATTGTAGATTTTGTGAATGGTAATGCTGTATTAAAATTTATTTTTGGCAAAGCAGAAATGCCTGTAATAGATATTGTAGTGGATAGTGATGATTTGAAAAACTTAAAAAAAGATGTAGATGACGCAACAGAAAAAACTGACAAATTAAGTGATGCTTTCAAAAAAGTAGGAGAGAGTATAGCAACTGGTGTTTCTAATGCTTTAACTGATGCAATAATGCAAACAAAATCATTGGCAGATGCGGCTAAAAGTCTGCTACAAAGCGTTGCTAGACAATTATTACAGCTAGGTATCAATACTTTTTTATTCTCTGCGTTTGGGGGTTCAACAGGATTATTCAAAAACTTACCTACATTTGCTGCTGGAGGTAGGCCACCAGTAGGCAGACCATCACTTATTGGAGAAAAAGGCCCAGAACTTTTTGTTCCTTCTTCTGCTGGTACAATTATTCCAAATGACAGACTAGGTGGTGGACTTACAAATAATATTGTTGTTAATGTCAGTATGGATGGAGGAGTGGATTCTCAAGGCGGTGATGAAGATGGCAGACAGCTTGGTAGGCTTATTGCGGTGGCGGTACAATCTGAAATAGTACAACAAAAAAGAGCAGGGGGATTATTAGCATAATGGCAACATTTCCAGATATAAAACCGACTTACGGAGCTAGAAAAAGCAATGCTCCTTTAACTAGAACAGTAAGGTTTGCTGATGGTTACGAACACAGAATAGTTTTTGGGTTGGCTAGTAATCAAAATCCAAAAGTTTTTAATTTTACTTTTAACGTGTCTGAGACTGATTCAGATACAATCGAAACTTTTTTAGATGCTAGGGGAGCTACAGAAAGCTTTGATTACACTCCAGAAGGAGAATCTGCTAAGAAATTTGTTTGCGATAGTTGGACAAAAACAATTCCTTATAACAATAGAGCAACAATAAATGCTACATTTCGGGAGGTGTTTGAACCATGAGTACAGCAGCAATTATTTCGGATCTACAAAAAATTAATCCGTCTGCAATTATTGAGCTTTTTGTTTTAACTACTGATGCAACTTTACATGGCTCAACTGCAAGTTATCGTTTTCACAATGGAACTAATGCTGTAGGGAATGGAGATATAATTTGGGCTGGTAATACTTACGTCAAAATGCCAATACAAGCGGAGGGGTTTGCTTATCAACGAGGGCAACTTCCTAGACCAACCCTGACAGTTAGTAATGCTCTTGGTACTATTACAGCTATTCTTTTAAATGTAAATGCAATAACGGCTGGTAATGATTTAACAGGTTGTACAGTTACTAGAATAAGAACTTTAGCAAGATTTTTAGATTCAATAAATTTTGCTGGTAATACAAATCCACTTGGTACACCAGATCCTACGGCAGAGTTTCCACAAGAAATTTATAAAATTGATAGAAAAGCAACAGAAAACAGAGAAATAGTGCAGTTTGAATTAGCAACTCCATTCGACCTTGCTGGTATTCGATCACCTAAAAGGCAATGCACTAGAACAGAGTTTCCATCTATAGGTACATTTATTGCATGAATTGGAAAGAGGCTGCTCTTGCTCATGCGAAAGACCAAGACCCTAATGAATCTTGCGGTCTTTTATTAAATATTCGAGGAAAAGAAAAGTATTTTCCATGCCGTAATTTATCAATGACAGCACATCAATGTTTTATTTTAGATCCAGAAGATTATGTGAGGGCAGATAATACAGGAGATATTGTTGCTGTAGTTCATAGTCACCCAGTTACTCCACCAGTTGCAAGTCAATCCGATAAAGTTGCCTGTGAACAAAGCGGCCTTAAGTGGCATATAGTAAATCCTAAAACAGAGTCATGGGGTTGTTTAGAACCTACAGGATATAAAGCACCTATTTTAGGAAGAGAGTGGGCTTGGGGTGTTTCTGATTGCTGGTCTTTAGTTAGAGATTGGTATGATGAAGAACTAAAAATACAACTTAGAGACTGGGACAGGCCAACAACTCTAGAGGAGTTTAACAAAGATCCTATGTTTGAAAGGTGTGCTTGGCGAACTGGATTTAGAGAATTAAGACCTGATGAAAAACTTATTAATGGCGATTTATTGTTTATGTCAATTTTTACTAATAATTTAAATCATGTCGCAATTTTTTTGGATGGGGATGTTTTACATCATTTAACAGATAGACTATCTTGTAAAGAACCATACTCAGAGTGGTTGCTAAAATGCACAGGAAAGAGGTTGCGTTATGTTGCGTAAAATAAAACTATATGGTGAGTTAGCTACTTTTGTAGGTCATAAAGAATTTGAGGTAAAGGCAGATACTTTAGGTCATGCTGTAAGTTTTCTTGTAAATAATTTTGCTGGGATAGAAGAATATATGAACCCTAAATTTTATCAAGTTAAAGTCGGTGATTATGCTATTGATGAAACTGAAATAGATCATCCAGTAGGGCAACAAGACATACATTTTGTTCCTGTAATTCAAGGTGCTGGAGGTAATACAGGAAAGATATTGCTTGGGGCTGCTCTTATTGCTGTTGGTATGGGTGCTTTTGGTGCTTTTGCTGGCAAGGCTGTTTCATTTGGTGCTAAAGGTATAGGATTTGGTAAGGCTGCTCTTGGAGCTAAAGCTGCATTTGGTATTGGTGCTGGATTATTGCTTTCTGGTGTAAGTGATATGTTGTTTCCTGTTCCTAAAATGCCAGAGTTTTCTAGTGAACAAGATCCTAGAATATCTTTTAATTTTGGTGGAACACAAAATACTTCAAGGGCTGGTACTCCTGTTCCTATTGTTTATGGAGAAATTATTACTGGTTCAGTTGTGATAAGTGGGGCAGTTGATACTCAACAGGTACAAGCATGACAAAGAAAATTATAAGAGGATCTGGAGGGCCACCAACACCACCTTCACCGCCACAACCTACTAGAACACCTGATACTTTACACAGTCGGCAGTTTGCTACTTTTCTTGATCTTTTATCTGAAGGTGAGATTGAAGGTTTTGCTTCACCATCAAAAGAAGGACTTACAAAAGGTACAACTGCTTATAATAATTCTGCACTTAAAGACGTAATCCTTAACGATACTCCTGTTTTAAAAGCAACTGCAAACTCAGCAAGCCCAGCAACTACAGATTTTAACTTTCAAGATGTTGGTTTTAATCCTAGATTTGGTACTTCAAGCCAGACTAAAGTTGAAGGTATTGAAAGTAGTTCTTCTGTTACTTCAGTTGGAACTACAGTTACAGCATCATCACCAGTTACCAGACAAATCACTAACTCTAATGTTGACGCTGCTAATGTAACTATTACTTTTGCTCAAATCCAAAAAGCAACAACACAAGGTGATTTGCTTGGTTCATCTGTTCAATTAAAAATATCTGTGCAATACAATTCTGGTGGTTTTACTGATGTTATAAATGACACTGTTACAGGAAGAACTGCTGATGCTTACCAAAGAGATTACAGAGTTAATCTAACAGGTGCGTTCCCTGTTGATATTAGAGTTACGAGAGTTACTGCCGACAGTACAGATTCAAGTTTAGTTGATGCTTTTACTTGGACAAGTTTAGGAGAGATTATTGATGACGCTTCTACTTATGCCAACAGTGCGTATGCTGCAATACGTTTGGACTCTATGCAGTTCAGTTCTATACCATCAAGAAAATATAAAGTTAGAGGAGTAAAAGTAAGAATACCAGCAGCAGGGGCAAGCGGTTCTGGCACACCAACTGTTGACAGTGCAACAGGTCGCATAGTTTATCCTGATGGCTATATTTTTAATGGTGTCTTAGGGGCAGCTACATGGTGTAGTTGTCCATCAATGATTTTATTAGATTTATTAACTAACAGCCGTTATGGTTTTGGGGATCATATAACAGATAGCAGCCTTGATTTGTTTTCTTTTGTTACTGCTAGTAAGTTTGCAAATACATTGGTATCAGATGGATTAGGAGGACAGGAGGCGAGATTTAGTTGTAATGTAAATATTCAAGGAAGTGGAGAGGCTTTTGATTTGATAAATGAGTTGGCAGGGGTGATGAGGTGTATGCCTATCTGGACTGCTGGCAGTATTTCCTTAAAACAAGATAGTCCAGCTACAGCTTCTTATTTGTTTAATTTATCAAACATAACAAGTGAGGGTTTTAATTATTCTGGTAGCAGTTTAAAACAAAGACACAGTGTTGTTTCTGTTTCATATTTCAATATGGACAGTCAAGAAATAGATTTTGAAGTTGTTGAAGATTCCAATGCAATAGCAAAGTTTGGTTCTATTGTTAAACAGGTAAAAGCTTTTGCTTGTACTTCCAGAGGGCAAGCTGCGAGATTAGGAAAGGCTATATTATTTGCAGAACAAAATGAATCTGAAGTTGTTAGTTTTACAACTTCGATTGATAGTGGTGTTGTGGTAAGACCTTCAGCAATAATTTCTATAGCTGATCCTGTTAGGAGTGGCCTTAGAAGAGGTGGAAAGATTGCCTCTGTTACTTCTACTACTGTTATCACAGTTGACGATTCTTCTGCTACTAGCTTGCCTACAGATAACAATGCAACTTTAAGTGTAATTTTACCTGATGGAACTATTGAAACTAAAGATATTGTTTCTGTTGTAGGAGCAACTATTACTGTTTCTGACGCATTTTCACAAACTCCTAATGTCAATGCAAACTGGCTTATATCAAACGATACTGTTCAGACACAGCTTTTCAGAGCAATAACAGTAGAAGAAATTGACGGAATAAATTATGCGATTACAGCTTTATCTTATGTCAATGCTAAATACGCATTTATTGAAGATGGTGCAAGTTTACCGACAAGAACAGTATCAATACTAAATCTTCCAAAAGACCCACCTAATGCATTACAGGCAGAAGAAAAAATTGTTGTTATTAATAATCAAGCGGTATCAAAATTAATTATTAGCTGGCAACCTATTGTTGGTGTTACGCAGTATCAGGTTAATTACAGATTTAATAATGGTAACTTTATCTCTCAAACTGTATCTGCTCCTGACTTTGAAATATTTGACAGTGATATTGGAACTTATGAGTTTCAAGTATTTAGTTACAATACAGCATTACAGACAAGTGCTACATCATCTAATTTAACTTTTACAGCACAGGGTAAGACTGCTTTACCAGCAAATGTCACTGGACTTACAGCAGAACCTATTAGTGAAAAATTAGTAAGATTACGTTGGAATTTATCTACTGATGTTGATGTTATTCATGGTGGTCGTGTTTATGTAAGGCACTCTACAAAGACTGATGGTAGTGGTACTTTTTCTAATTCTGTTGATCTTGTTGAGGCTTTGGCTGGTAATACCACAACTGCGGAACTGCCATATCTTGAAGGGGAATATATTTTAAAATTTAGAGATGACGGAAATAGATTTAGTGCTGGTGAAACAAGTGTAATAATTGATCTTCCTGATAATCAAGCTCCTTTAATTACACAGACAAGAAGAGAAGATACTGACAGCCCTAAGTTTCAAGGAACAAGAAGTAGTATTGATTTTGATTCAGCAACAGGAACTATAAACTTAGCTGGTTCTGGTTTGTTTGATACAATTACAGACTTCGATCTTGTAGGTTCATTAGATGACTTTGGAGGGATTGCAAGTTCTGGTACTTATGATTTTGGTGGTGCTGCTGGTAGTACGACATTGGATTTGGGTGGTGTATTTAGTCTTGATCTAAAACGTCATTTCCTGACAGAAGGTTTTTATCCATCAGATTTATTTGATTCAAGAGGTTTGATTGACGATATTACTGATTTTGATGGAGCTACAGCAACAGATGTTAACGCTGAAATGTTAGTAAGGTTTACTCAAGATAACCCTTCTGGCTCTCCTACTTATTCTGACTTTCAAACTTTTGCAAATGGTACATATAAAGGAAGAGGATTTCAATTCAGAGCAAAACTTACAAGTGAAGATACTGCACAAGATATAAGAGTTTCACAATTAGGTTATACAGCATCTTTACAGAGAAGAACAGAACAAGGTAATGTAACAGCAAGCGGAACAAGTGCAAAGGCTGTTACGTTTACCAATCCATTCTTTGTTGGTACTTCTTCTTTGCTTGGAGCAAATACTAATCTACCCTCTGTTGGTATCAATGCTCAGAATATGGCATCAGGAGATTACTTTGAAGTGTCTAGTGTTTCTGGAACGGGTTTTACTGTTCACTTTAAAAATTCATCAAATGCTTCGATTGATAGAAATTTCACCTATCAAGCTGTCGGATTTGGTAAAGGAGGGTAGAATAAACTTAATGTTGATTATTTAAATGGCTCAACACGATTTTGTTATTGATAATGGAACTGGTAGTGCAGTTCGTACTGACCTAAATAATGTTCTGCAAGCAATAGCGTCTAATAATAGTAATTCTGGTGCGTTAACTACTAACTATGCGTACCAATGGCACGTTGATACATCTGATGGAAACTTAAAGATAAGAAATGCAGCAAATAATGGATATGTAACTATTGGTGCGGTTGCAAGTACAAATTTAGGATTAATGCCTGTAGCTGGCGGTACTTTTACAGGGAAAATAACTCATAACTATACTTCTAGTCTGACTATACCAACTGGCACGACTGCACAGCGTGATGGCAGCCCAGCAGTAGGTATGCTGAGACACAATAGTACGCTTAACCAGTTCGAAGGTTACAATAATGGTGCTTGGGGTGCAATAGGAGGAGGTGCTGGAGCTACAGGAGGTGGTACAGATGAAGTGTTCTTTGAGAATGACCAAAATGCAACAACTTCATATACTTTGACTGCTAATAAAAATGCTCACACAGTAAGTCCTACAATAAATAACGGAGTCGCTATTACTGTGCCATCTGGGGCAATATTAGTTATCTTATAGTTATGGCAATAGTAATTAACGGATCAGGTTCAGTAACAGGCTTATCAGTCGGGGGATTACCTGACGGAACTGTTGATGCTGATACATTAGCTTCAAATGCTGTTACTGCTGCGAAACTAGCAAGTGGTGTTGGTGGTAAAATTCTTCAAGTTGTATCTACTACAAAAACAGACACAGTTTCACAAAATAGTAATTCATTTGGAAATATAAGTGGTATGTCTGTAACTATAACTCCTTCGTCATCTTCAAATAAAATTCTTATAACTGGTTATGTACAAGTAGGAATAAATGCTTCTCAGTATAGAACCTACATTAAAATTACTGGTGGTAACTCCGCAAATTATATTGGAGATGCAACAACAGGAGTAGAGGCAGCAAACGTAGGTGTTGCAAGAGTAAGTGGTGATAATTATACACAAATTTCTGTTCCGCTTATGTATTTAGATTCCCCTAGTACAACAAGTGCAATTACTTATCAAGTGCAATGGGCGCAAGAAAATAATAATACAGCTTACTTAAACAGACCTTACACATTAGATGCTTCTGGAAGCAATGTTGCTTCAACAATAACAGCAATGGAGGTGGCAGCATAATGTCCAAGATTTCACTAAAACACTCAGGTGGTAATGTTGTTTCACTCAACTCACCAACCAACGCTCCAAGTGCAGCAGACGTAGCATTTAAACTACCAAATGCTGATGGTACATCTGGACAGGCTTTAGTTACAGATGCTTCAGGAAATTTATCATTTGCTGGTACAGGTAAAATTCTTCAAGTTGTTCAAAATGTAAAAACAGATATATCTTCTCAATCCGTAGGTATTGCAACCGCATCAAATTTTGATTCTCTTTATTCACAGGCAATCACTCCATCTTCTTCTAGTAATAAAATAGAAGTAACTATGAATTTATCAGTAGCTATGTCTGCTGCTCCTAATCAATTAATGTTGAGATTACGGAGAAAAATAGGTTCAGGATCATTTGCTGATCTTACAACTGCTCTGGGAGATGCAGATGGAAGTAGATATAGGTGCTTCAATTGTGTCCCAAACCCTGACAATGTTTACATGGCGATGACTATAAATTTAAACTTTTTAGATTCTCCTAACACTACAGACGCAGTTACTTATAGTTTTAGTGCAGCACATGATTCTGGGTCTACTAGAACAATTTATATTAACGCTGATGGTGGAAATTATAATCATGCTTATACACCAAGACCAGCAAGTACAATAATCTTAAAAGAGGTAGCAGCATAATGGCTATCTTCTATAATTAAGGAAAAACTATTATGGCCTTAGATCACGAAGCTATTTACGAAGCTTATAAATCAGAAGCAAAACCTGTTGTTTCTATAGATGATACTGCTGGAGCGTTTGACGCTGATGGTAATTCAGTAACACTAGATGATACAAAGGTTGCAGCAGCTAGAACTTCTCTTGACGCAGCAGCAGCAGCGATTCTTTATCAGACTCAAAGAACAGGAGCAGTAGGTACTACAGACACTATATATGCTTCCATAGGAGACCAGTTAGATATGCAGTATAAAGATGCTGTTAATGGTACAACCACATGGAAAGATCACGTTGCAGCAGTAAAAGCTAAATATCCCAAGCCATGAGTACATTAAAAGTTACTAATGTTCAACACGAAACAAGCACTTTAAATACGCTTGTTTTTGATAATGGTGGTGGTTCTGGTAACGGAAGAGTTACCACAAAAGGAACTATTGGAGAGATTACTGCAATCTCCTACGCATCTACAATTACATTAGATTTTAGAACTGGTAATAATTTTTCCACAACTCTTACTGGTAATACAACCTTTGCCAACCCTTCTAATATTTCTGCTGGACAGAGTGGTGTCTTGTTTATAACTCAAGATGGTACAGGAAGTAGAACCGCAGCCTTTGGATCGTATTGGGATTTTAGTGATGGTACAGCACCAACTCTATCCACAGGTGCAAACCAAGTAGATGTTATTGCATGGATCGCACGAACCACAACAAATATAACTGCACAGTTCATTGGAAACTTTAGCTAATGAGCAGTCTTGGCAGTCCTAATTCTTTCTTTCTAGCAGGGAAGAAGGCATATGAAGTAGAACGCAGTTTAAGATTTAATGATGGTGATAATACATATCTAAACAGAACACCTAGTAGTACTGGTAATAGAAGAACTTTTACATGGAGTGGGTGGATAAAAAGGTCTAAATTAGATGCAAGCGATAATGCACACGTTTTCTTTGACTCAAGAGATGGTGAAAGTCAAACTATAGAATGTACCTTTGGTTTTCTTACAAATAATACATTTTTCTTTGATGTAACTGGTGCAGGTATTCGTACAAACGCATTATTTAGAGATGTTAGTGCGTGGCAACATTGGGTAATTGCTGTTGATACTACTCAAGCAACATCATCAAATAGAGTTAAAATATACGTTAACGGAGTCCAAGAAACAAGTTTTTCTTCAGCAAATTATCCGTCACAAAATTATGAGACTGCTATAAATGCTCAATATCTTCATTCAATAGGAAGATATAACAATGGTGGACACCATGATGGCTATATGGCAGAGGTTAATTTTATTGATGGATTACAACTAACACCAGCATCATTTGGAGCAACAGACGTAATAACAGGTCAATGGAATCCTAAAAAATATACAGGAAGTTACGGAACAAATGGATTTCATTTAAATTTTTCTGATAATTCTGGAACGACAGCAACCACACTTGGCAAAGATTCTTCTGGTAATTCTAACAATTTCACACCAAATAATTTTTCTGTAGCTGCTGGTGCTGGTAATGATTCTTTAGAAGATACCCCAACTAATAATTTTTGTACTCTTAATGGAGTTAAGAAAGATGGTCAAACTACACTTTCAAATGGAAATTTACAGGCAGCAGGGTCACAAACTTCAACATACAATATAAACACACAAGGAACTTTTGCTCAATCATCAGGTAAATGGTATTACGAAGTCGAATTTACCTCTGGAAGTGGGGCAAGTGTAGTCGGGTGGGCGAGAACAACTTTACGCTCTTCAGATAACCCAACAACAGGCGGTGGGATAGTTTACAGACCTACAAATGGAGATTATGTAGATTTAGCTGGAAATAATCCTACAACACCTCCAACAACGTCAACTGGAACTGTTATTCAAGTAGCGATTGATTTTGATGCTGGAAAAATTTGGTTTGGAAGTGGTGGTACTTACTTTAGTTCTGGAGATCCCTCTGCTGGATCAAGTGAAGCAATGACATTCACTGGAGGGGCAGAGTTACTAGCACCTGTTGTCAGAACAATGGCATCTACTTTTAATTTTAATTTTGGACAAAGACCTTTTACATATACACAGCCTACAGGATTTAAAACATTATGTTCAGCAAACATACCCGACCCAACAATACTGCTACCTAATAAACAATTTAATACTTTGCTTTACACAGGTAATGGAACAGATGACAGAGATATTACAGGTGTTGGATTTCAGCCTGATTGGATATGGATTAAAGAAAGAAATGGCACAAGAAACCATGCACTGACTAATTCTGTAATTGGATCTGGATTTCACTTAGAAAGTAATACAACTGATGCAGAAGAAAGTAATGCGAATATTATCCAAGCATTTCAAACTGATGGTTTTCAAGTAGGCACAAATGCAAAAGTAAATGCAAATAGTTCTACTTACGCGGCATGGAACTGGAACGCTGGCGATACAGACGGCAAAACTTATACAGTAACAGTTGTTTCTGATTCTGGAAATAAATATAGATTTGATGGTTTTGGAACGTCTGCCGTAACTCTTGATCTTGCAGAAGGTGGCACTTATATATTTAATTACCCATCAGCCCATCCATTAAAGTTTTCTACAACATCTGATGGTACTCATGGTGGTGGGTCTGAATATACAACAGGGGTTACACACAATAGTTCAACACAGGTAACGATAGTTGTAGCTGCTTCTGCTCCGCAGCTATTTTATTATTGCTCGATCCACAGTGGGATGGGGGGTGCAGTCAATACAAACACAACTCTTGGGTCAAGTAATTTTGATGGGTCAATACAATCAACTGTAAAAGCAAATACTTCATCAGGTTTTAGCATTGGTCTTTTTACGGGAACGGGTTCAAACGCTAGTATTGGACATGGTTTAGGAGTAGCACCCTCATTTGTTATTGCAAAATCAAGAAGTCATTCAGATAATTGGTTTATTTATCATAAATCATTAGGAGCTAACGCTTATAATATGCTTAATTCTTCAGATGCAGCCGATACAGGTAACTCAACTGTTTGGCAAAATGTATCTCCCACAAGTTCTGTTTTTTATGCTTCAACAGGTGGTTACAATGATAGTGGTCAAAATTTAGTTTTTTATGCTTTCAGCGAAGTAGCAGGGTATAGCAAGTTTGGGTCATATACAGGCAACGGAAGTGCTGATGGCACATTTGTGTTTCTTGGGTTTAGACCAGCTGTAGTAATTTCGAAGAGAACTGATAGTTCAGGTTATTGGAGAATACTTGATAATAAAAGAGATCCGCATAACGTTGCTCATCATATGTTATTTCCAAATACTAGTGATGGGACTAGTGATACAGATTCAGATAGTGCATACAATACAGATTTTTTATCTAATGGATTTAAATTAAGAACAACATTAGCATCAAGTAACTCTTCTGGTGGATCATGGATCTATTTAGCATTTGCAGAATCACCTTTCAAAAACGCAAGGGCAAGGTAGTATATATATATGGCTTTTAAACTAAACGGAAATCCATTAGCAGTTGATGTTCCCTTTACTTATGGGGATGTACATTACCCTGCTAACTGGTTAAGATTATCAACAGCAGATGAGAAAACAGCACTTGGTATTACAGAGGTAGCTGACGATCCAGTATATGATGGTCGTTTTTATAATGGTGATGGTTCTGCAAAAACTCTTACAGATACAAATCAAGTTGATGAAAATGGAGATCCAGTATTAGATGAAAATGGAGATCAGCTTGTTACTTTAGGAGTTAAATCAGTATTAAAAGCACAGGAAAAAGTTACTGCTGGTAGTTTGTTAGCAAGATACGATTGGTACGTTGTAAGAAAAGCTGAAAAATCTACTGCAATTCCTTCAACAATCTCAACATTCCGTGATGGGGTAAGAACAGCTTGTAATACAAGGGAAACAGAGATTGATGCCTGTGTAGATACCGCAGCTTTAGTTACTTTATATAGCAACAAAGATGACGGAACACCTAATATGACGCAATATCCAGTAAACCCCTAACGATTAGATTCTTGCATCTGTCTTGTCATAAGGCTCATAGTGACGTAAAGAGGTGCTAATGCACAGATTCCTGCGAAGGTTATAATAGTGACAGGTACTAATGCTTTTGCAAAGGCTTCTTTAATCATATGCTAAATCGTGTTTGTCAAATTTTAAGTATTCTCTCATTTCTAATGGTAACTTCTGTTATCGGTGGAGGGTACTTTGGTTATAAGTA
>VMHT01102878.1_pt1 | contig 14464 bp, 15 predicted proteins | sample 4693611 | NCBI WGS metagenome assembly VMHT01 (sample SAMN12280063, study PRJNA550983) | marine metagenome | isolation source: seawater sampled from same location over 5 years 0.02-0.2 micron viral filtrate | place: USA: collected off the coast of southern California halfway between the port... ... | reverse complement strand
TTTTTCATTCTATTTATTTCACGACGAGGAGCAGCCAATGTTAGATTTCTATTTCCAGAATAGTTGGCAGCCCTCCAAATATTTAACATCATTTTGTTTCCATCACCAGCAAGAGCCCCAGTAATTTCTACACCAATAAATGCTTGTGGAACAGCATCCTCTAAATCACCATTTACTGTTGCTGCCAGAACAGCATTACTAACATTAGGTTTATATAATACTGGCATATGTATATTTACACCATTTGTTCCAGTACAAACTTTAGTCGTAGAATTTCTGTGTGTGAAAGAGTTGTTTGCGGAGGCTAAATAATCAGTCCAATCGGTGTTTGCTCCAGAATTATGTACTGCGTCTGCAATTTCGAATGAACTAAGACCAATAAAAATGTTGCCTTGTTGCTGAGAAATAGTTTTATTACTTCTGAATATAACTAAGTTATGATTATCTGAAACTTGGTCTAATGAACTCTGAAATGAATGGTCATAATGTTGTTTTGACAAAGCATAATTATCATAATAAGGTTCTGTTCCTGATGCGATGGCACTACCATCCCTTATATATCCTTGAGAAACACCATCACTGTAAGCAGCCTTTACTGAGTTGCCTGTCGTGTCGTGTCCAAGCCAACTAGCCAATCCTAAATTAGAATAATCTTTATATAATCCAATGGCAACTTGAGCCGTGTTTTGGGCATCATATATTGGATTGTACAAAAATAATTGTGTCGGTTTTGCTGGTGAGCCAGCGTCAGCACGAAGTCCATATGAGGTTTCCGTATTGGGGTTGCCTCCAAGTAAGTCAGCAATTGTTGATTCCAATTGTTTTGGTGTATATCCAGTTTTTCCAGTAATTGGATTAACTGCTGGAATTGTAATTGTACTTGTGGCTAGAATAGTATTTGATACAGATGTGTTTGCTGGATTAACTGTTGGAAGAATCTGTTGAGGTTGAACTTCTATTGTTTGGTCTTGTGAAAAATAAATGCTTGAATTTCTTTTGAATTTAGCAAAATTTAAATACACTTTTGAATTTGCTTCTATAACTAGTGGTTCTCTAAATCGAACAGAGTAAGTATGTCCATTACCATTCGGCGAAACTAAATTTAAGGAAGTCATTATATAACATTATATAATATAAAAAATACGATAATAATAAACAAACAATGTCAAATGATAATATTTTTTAGATTAAAATTAAAAAAATTATTGGCTTGGGAATCTCTTTTTTTCTTTTTGGAATAGATAGCATCTACTCTAATAAAACCATCTCTAAATTTTTTCTTTTTAGATTTTACATTCATTACAATTCCTTTTTCAGCAAGTTGTAATTTCATAAGTAATTTTTTGGCTGGGTCTCGCCTCATTGGTCTTTTTGTGATATAGTATCTTTTTCCATAATGTTCATCCAATCTAGAGCCATCTCGTTTTCCAATTTTATAACCATTGTTTATTTTATATATACATAAATCCATATATATAAGTTTTATATTATTTATAAGTAGGAAGCGAGGTTGATGAAAATTTCTTTTCTTTTTGTGAATAATAATCATAATACAATTGACTTCCAGTCTCTCGGTCGTCTTTTTCTTTGCCTTCTGGTTCAAGGCTACAATTAGATTTACAACATATTGTCATCTTACAAGCGATTCTTTTTATTAGTCCCCACATAATATAACATAATATATTTTGTTCAAACTTTTTTAAAAGTTTATTACATAGTTTTTACAAGACTTTGTAAATTCAATGCAGCGTTGTGTTTTACAAACGTTTGTACTAATTCTGATTTGTTTCGCCTATCAACTGGAAGAAGAGTAGAACCAGCATTTACACCAGACACAACAGTATTAGAATAATCACGATTTATGTAATTCAATGAGTTTCCAACACCATAAGTGTAATCAACACCAAGACCCATTAGTTCTGGATATAACTGATTTCCAACACCATCAGAAGTTGGAATAGCAGTACCCTCAATCTGAGCCTGACCAGCATTGTATATTCCATTAGTTCGGTCATTGTAGTCAAATTCGAGATTCTTTTTTGTTCTACGCATATTGGCTGAACTTCGAATAGATTCCCTACCACCAAGCAATGCCCTTTCAAAGTGTTTTCGGATTTCTACATCACCCATAATGTTTTCTCGTTTTAACATTTCATTAGGATTAACAGAACCAGCACCTAGTTCAACAAGACTTTCATAATTTGGCTGGGTTTTGAGTGGGTAAGTAAATGGAAATCGAAGATTGTCTTTTTTGTGTTCTACTTGTTTCATCCCAACTGGAAGTCTGAAATTGTTTTGTTGGTATGATAAGTTATTTGTTTGGTCTTTATCTAAGTACAAATTACACATTGCTTTTACCGAATTGAGTTGAGGAGTGTATGCGATATTATCTTGGTCAGCGTGAATATCATTGAGTAAGTTGAGTTGCGAATTAAGTGGAATTTGTGCTTGGTATGCTTTTAATTCTTGAGGAGTTGGAACAATATATCGCCCTTCTAATTTAAGATTTCGAAGAACATACATAGTGTTTGATAAATCCGAATTTGCTGTATCAGCACCAGTGGTTGCTTTATCTCTGAATCGCTGGAATAAAACACTTGAGTCTGGGGCTAAGTGAAGTGTAAGCATAAGACCGTTGGTGTATGCTTGACCGAGGTGAATATTGCCAGACTGGAATAAATCTATATCCAATTTTAATGAGAAAGGCACACCTAATTGTTTGTTGTTATTTGTTTTAAGGTCTTGAGCAGTTTTATCAGCAATCATTTGAATTCTACGATTTACAGTATCAGCGTGAGTTCCTTGTCCAAGAGTTCGATTAGATGGAACACCCCATAAATAATCTTCATCATTATTTGTGTATGCTTCTCTCAAGGATGAGTATGCTGGATAGTTGTGAATATTAATTAACTCAGTATTTGATTTTTTAGTTTGAATGACTACTTTATCTATAACATTATGAACACCACCGTGATTTGGAATATTACAGCAAGTAGATTTTTCCATAGTGCCATTAGTTCCAGCGATAGCAACATTTTTGTCATCGAGTGTTGTTCTAGTTTGTGAATCGTGGTCTAAGTTGGCATAATTGGCGTTGTGGAATCCTTCATTAGTATCAGAATCTTTTACAATAAATTGTCCTGTAAGTACTAATGTATTTGTTTCTAGAAGTTTTTCTACTGCTGGAAGACTAAATTTTACAATTGGATTAGATTCTTTGAAGGAAAATCCTCCTGTAATACCATCGGTAGATACACTTTGAAGTGGATTGTCATTGAGTGGGGCAATACTAAAATAATTCTTTTCAATCGGCATTTATATATTAATAAAATATTTTAATTCCAAACTTTTTATAAAATAAGTTGGAGATTATCTTTATTTATCATAATTGTTTTTACTGAGAATACCCAATTAATCAATCGGCAATTGTTGAGAGCATAAGAGCCACCAGTAGAAGCGGCTTGTCTATCAGCACTGAAACCTAACCGAATCTGTGGTTCTGCGTCTTTAAGATTATATACAAATTGTTCTCCTCGTGCTAATTCTCGTGCGTGAAGGTAAGTGTTTGTGTAATCACAAATACCACCTGCTCGGCAATCACCAAGTCGTTTTACTTGTTTGCCAATAGAATTAAATGCTTTTACCACTTCATTCATATTTACTACCTTGTCTTCCTTTGCTTGTGGATTGTAAGATTTCAATGGATATAGTTTGTTGTTTATAAAATATTGGACTGAGTTGAGATTTGTGTTGTGTGGTGGCTGTCCATTGTAATAATTAATATAATGGCTGTTTGCTTCGTGTCCAACTGAAATATAATGTGTGAAAATACATTTTGCTGCTGATGCTACACTTGTTATATCGGACTGATGACTAAGTGATGTGGATGGAAGATTATCCAAGAAACAATCCCAAGAAATGAAATCGAACTGAGATTCCTTAATAATGCTTTTCATCATCTTCTGTGGTGGAATAACTTGTAATACCTTGAGTTCTACATTCTTTAATTTATATGTGCTTTGTGTTGAGCCATTAGTGAAAAACAATCGGTTGTTTGCAGGAGTGGCAAAAGCAGTAGCAATGTCAGCATCCGTAATAATAATTATCTTATCGGTCGGCAAAGTTCCAGCAGTGTTGCCAGAATTGTCTCGTCGAACACCAACAACAGTAAATGCTTGGTCGGCAGTTCCATTAGCATTTTCAGAAATAGTCATCCTAGCACCACGAACAATACCAAGTGTGGCTGGGTCAGAAATAGGATTAGTAATTCTAATTGTTCGAAGATTTAGGGCAGTGTTGTTGCCAGCAGCGATTGCTGTCGTGACGGTAGCATCGCAAGGAATACCAGTAGCCCAACTCTGTGCTTTAACCGATGTGGTATCAGAAGATGCTACATTTAATTGTTGCATAACTTTTTTATCTTCAGCAAAAGTAATTTCTACACGAAGACCACCAAACAAAAGAATTGGAGTAAGTTTTTCTGCCACACCGAAATGAGAGAAAATTCCTGCCTTTAATGGAATACAGAATTTACGTGAGGTGAAATTTTTCTGACCCATATCAACATCAATATCCTTTTCTTGAGATACATTGGATACGATTCCAGTACCAGACTTAATCTGCGAAAATATCATAGAACCAATATCGAGGGTACTTCTTTCGAAATCAGCAGCAGTTCCACCTTGAGCAGAACAAAATCCTCGCTCCACCAACACATTTGCTTTTGTGCCAGCAGTTTGAGAAACTTTGTATGCTTGGCAAGAAACACCATCAGTTCCAAGTTTTATCTGAGCGTGTGAATTATCTTCTTCTAAATATTGGTTTTCAATAGAACACCACAAATTGTAGTTAGTAAGGGATTCGAGTAATTGGCCATTGGCAAGACTGTAAATATCCATTCGGTCTATAACACTGGAAGCACCAGCGGTAGATGGAAAATTACAAGGGCGACTTTCAGGGCAAGTATTTAGTATATCGAATGACATATATGAATCTTTACCCTTCATAAATCCAATATCAGGATGAATATTAAAAATTGCTTTTTGTTCAGAAGTAAATTCTGTACCATTATCGGCAACTAGCGAAATAAATTTAGAATTCTCAGCGACAGACATTTTATATATTACTAATATATTTTATTTTTCCAAATTAAAATATCTTAAATTAATATAATGTCTTTGAAAGAAATAGTAGAACCGATTTACAATCAGATTATGAATCAGAATGTATTAGCAGAAAATAAAATGATTCGTGCCCTTGATGAAACTTTATTTGCTTCGAATTCTGGAACTAACACACTTGGTGCTGCTGGACACATCATTAAACCTAAATTGACTGTTGATAATAATGGTGATAACTCAGCATTAGATATTGTTTCGACTTCTCCTAATGATACACGTGATACTGGAACTGGGGCTAGAACAGTAGAGGTAGAAGGATTATTTTTTGATGGCTCAGACTCCAAAAGGAAGTATAGAAAATGTGTTTTTAAAATGAATGGAACTACAACAGTGAATACAGGAACTGGAATTGAGTCTGGAACAAATCTATTTTGTGTTGTGAATTCTATTGTTGTTAAAACTCACGGAACTAATCTATCTAATGTTGGAACTATTACGGCAAAACAAACTGGTAGCACACTTGTAATGGGTGTTTTACAACCAACTCATTTTAGTTCTAAAATGTTATCTTATGCTCCTCCAACCAAACATACTTTGCTCATAAAAGAATTATATGTTTCATCTTTCTCACAAACTGGTTCATCAATTAAAATGTTTGTTCAAAATCTTAATACTGGTAGTAAAGATTTAATTGGTAAAATTAGTCTTTCGTCAGGTGTAGCGACTGATGTTAATATGCCTGTAAATTTAAAAATGCCACCAGATAATGTAGTCTATGTAGAGATTACTGAACATTCTGGAAGTGGTTCAATTGTTGGAAATAATCAAACAACAGTAAATTTATTATGTATAGAATCAAAATAAAATTGACTTAAGAGTTCTAAAATATTAATTTAATATGTCGAGATATACTGAATGGTTAAAAGAAAAAGTTATGTGTTCCCTTTGTAAGCGTGAAATTTCCAGAGGACATATTCCAAATCATATAAAATCAAAGATACATTTAAAAAATGTTAAGGAAGTAGAGGATATAAAACAGAAATATTTGGAAACGTGTCATACAATTACGTGGGACTAACCAAACTAAAAGTTAGTGCGTTTCGTTTATTTTTATTTTTTATAAGGTTATATTAAATGACAACCTTAACTGATTATCAAAAAGAAATTTTGGATGTTGGATACATTTATAAATTGTGGTCTGAAGAAGATGATAAGATTTATTTTGGTTCTTGTAGTGATTATATAAAAAGAATACAACAACATAATGCTCCAAATAATAAATGTACATCTAAATGGATATGTGGTGATTTATCTTCTGAGATACTAGAAAAACATCAGAATATTAGGAGATATGACCTTAAAAAAAGAGAACGATGGTTTATGGAAAACCACAAGGATAAAAATTATGTTATTATAAATAAGAATATTCCAACTCAAGAGCCGAATGAATATCATAAAAAAAGATATGCTAAAAATCCCAATTTATATGCCGCAAAACAAAAAGTCTATTACTATGCTAATTGGGAAAAAGAACAAGCACGATTAAAAAAATACCAAGAGAGTAGAAAGGGTGATACTTGGTTTTGTACTGAGTGTAATCAATTGATGTCTTGGAATACCAAAAAGACTCATATTAAAAGTCTTAAACATATTAGCAATGCGTCAAACAACTGTGCCACCACCGCTTTGTCCCAAAGTGTTCCCTCTGAAAACACTAGTGTCGATTCCAGTAGTTGCGATTGAACCTGTTGGTGCTGCTTGAGCATCTTTGTTGTCCAATCCTTTTTTATGTAATCCGTGAATTAATCCACCAATCAAAGTTCCAATACCAACAACTTCTCCTATAATTGGAATACTATCTAAAGTAAGATTTACAGCACCCATAACTCCAGTAGCAGCACCAGCGGCAGCACCACCAGCAGAGGAAGCGGCGGAAGCAGCAGCAGCGGCGGCATCAGTAGCAGTTTGTGCGGCAGTATTTACACCAGCAGCAATAGTATTTACACCACTAGCAACAGTATTTACAACGCTACCCCCAGCATTAGCGGCGGCAGCAGCAGCAGCAGCGGCTTGAGCAGCAGCATCAGTAGCAGCATCAGTACCAGCAGTAGCAGCACCACCACCAGCAGCACCACCACCAGCACCACCACCAGCACCAGCACCAGCAGCAGCGATATTTTGTTGTGTTGCTACGACAGCGTCTGGAGCAAGTGGAGCAGGTGGAGCACCTATAGTTGGTAATTGTACTGCACCACTGCCAGTAGTACTCACACCAGAAGCCATCGAAGTGACTGGTTGGCCAGCAACACGAATCGTACCACCTGCTGCTAGTCGAGCATCATTAAGACCTTGAGCGATAGAACCACCACCACCACCACCAGCATCACCAGCACCAGCACCAGCGGCAGCAGGGTCTGGAGCAGGGGCAGGGGTTGGGGTTGGGGTTGGGGTTGGGGTAGGGGCGGCAGGAGGAGCAGGGGCAGCACCAGCACCAGCAGCGGCGGAAGCAGCACCACCACCACCACCTTGAGCAGCAGCGGCAGCGGCATCTTGAGCGGCTTGAATATCAGCAGGAGTCGCTCCGCCAGCAGCATCAGGAGCACCAGTAGCAGGAGTTGTAGTTGTTGTAGGAGTTGTAGTTGTTGGAGGAGTTGTTCCATCACCGCTAGCACCTTGAGCAGCCTTTTTAGCATCTTGAGCGGCTTTTCCAAGTCTTTCAACAACTTTTCGTCCGTGTTTCCAAACAATACCTGCTTGACTTATAGCACCACCCCATCCTTCGGCTTGTTGTGAAACTGCCTCAAATTTCTGTTGAATACCTTGAACTTTTTGGGCAACCTGCGATTGTTTTACATCATTTTCGTGATTTACACCTTCCTGCAAATTGGACATATATCCTTGTAATTGATTAAAATAAGCCATTTATAATAATACATTATATTTTATTTTTCTTCTTCTTCTGATTCTGAGTCATCATAAAAACTATCTGATGATACATCGGATTCATCATTATTATTTTGTTTGTTCATACTTGTGTTCCATATTTCTTTTTCTTCAAAATTTCGTCTTGCTGTTAAATCTTGTATATTTAAAAAACAAAAATCAAATGGTTCTTGTTTGCTCTTTTTATATATTTCTATAAATTCCTTTTCACTTCCACCGAATACAGATAATTCTTGTGCCATTTTCTTTAGTTCTATCTCAGGTGAATTACCCATTAAAAAATAAGCACTGGCATTAATTCTTTGGATGGCATTTAAATATTTAAAATACTGAGATATGATACATATACTAATTTTACCTTCTTGGTCTTCATTACCAATATGTCGATATTTAGTAGTAAGTCCAGTCAAAGCATCAATTGAACCACTTGCTCTCTTAACATTTACATTACCAATAATATCTTCTAGAACCAATAAATATTTGGATTGGCTGTCATCATCCTCAACCATTTGTATTATCTCTTCGAGCAATGAATCTGAATAATCAGTGAAAACAAAATCAAATTGTTCCAAAATAGGTTTCATAATCTTATCATTGTATGCTGTATTGGATATTAAAATTTTAATATCGAATGTTTCTTTGTATGGAAAATTTGGATTAAAAAAAAGATTTGCCATAAATAAACTTTTTCCACTTTTAACAGCACCAATAACATAGGCTAAAAATGGTACATTTGGTAAGACATCAAAATCTACTTCACCCACTTCATTTTTATCTAAACTTTTCAATGGCATAATTTTAAAATTTTTTGGATTATATTCTTCTTTTTTACTCATCTCTTATAATTATCAAAGATTTTATTTAATTTATTTTTCAGCAGTGATTCATCAATTACCTCTTCTTCTGTAATTGTATCTAAATGGGTTGATAATTCATCAAAATCTTCAAGAGTATCACATTTTTCCAGTGTTTCTTCCCTTAATTCTTGCCACGATTTAATTTTCATTTGGTTTTGTTTTTTTTTCTGTAATTTTCCTCTGATTTCTTTTTCTCTACTTACTGATGGTTCAAATGATTTTAATAGTTTCTTTTTTTTTTTTGCCTCGGCCGCACCCCTCAATCCAGCATTAATAAATTCAGTATCTTTTTTATTAATTTTTTTTCTTTTTATTTTATTTTCTTGTACTTTTGCTCTGCCTTTTGCGAGGGCTGCCAATTGTTTGTCTGATAATTTTTTTCTTCTTTTGCTTACCTTAACTTCATCTTCTGTTGGTGATGGTGGAGGGCTAGGTGGAGGTGATTCCAATTGCTGTACATATCCGTTTTTTTCTACAATTTTCATATACATTAAACTTAGAAAACTATTTTTTTGTTCAAACTTTTCAAAAAAGTTTTTTAATCTTCGAATTCCAATTCCAATACATTATCAGCATTTCCAGCCTCACATTGTTCTTTATAAATTTCAGACTCTGTTTTTAATCTCCAGAATCGCAATATATTTCGGTAAGTTCTGATTTTTCCAGCAGCATTTTTTAATGAAAATTTATCATTAAAATAAATTCTGGTAGATGTAGAAGACCTGAGATGGTCAATCACTGCTTTTTCTGAGTAAGTTTTGTTTTGTTCTTGTTTTGTAAGAGTTCTGTAAAAATCAGAATCTTTGAAATATACCCAAAATTCACGAGCAGGACACATTGCTGCGTCATCATCCATATCCAATACATAATGTTGTTTTAAAATATTAAATACATTATCATTCTCTTCTATATATTTTTTGGTCAAATCAGATACTTCTTTACAAGCATATAGTTTTTGACATACTGTTTGTTGGTGTTCCTGTTCCCACTTTTTACAATATCTGATGAGATATATAAACAAAGCATATTTAAATTTTTCTTGGAATTCTACTGTTTTATAATATGGATTTGCTTTATAAACATTTGATAAGACTTCTTTTTTATCCAACAATTCTTTAATATTAGTATATGTAGAAACAAATGGAATTTCTCTGAGCCTTCGAGCAATTGAATCACCCAAATCACCAACCATTGGACATTTCTTATTTAGTTCGCAAACTTGTGTAGCAACCAATTGAACTTTGTCATCATTGGAATATAATTTACGTGCTGATATTCCTTTACCACCAGTAAGTTCCTTTACAGTGGATAAATTAATACTTTGTCTTTCATCAGGTTCTCTGTAATTAATAAATCTTTTACCAGACATATTAGCAATGGCTGGATTTCCACCGTCTTTCAATGGATTTAGAAGAACAGCATTATTCGCCAAGTATCCAAAATTACCCAAAGTCTCAATTTGTAATTCATTTATAACACCCTTACCATTACCGCCTCCACCAGAAGCAAATATAAATTTTTCAATAGGAATGCCATATAAACCAGTAGCCAAATAATGTGTATATTCTTGTCTTACTTCTGGAGATGGAAATATTTCTTCAAATAGTTTGCTGATTGTTTCCACTTCTTCATCTGTTGGAGCAACCCAATTATATCCAGTTGTTTCCAATATATAATCTTCACGTCGTGTTCCAACCCAATTATGTGATTTTAAATCATAACAAGTATTATTAAATGGCAGCAGATATTGGTTTTTATCAAACTGAATTTCTTGATAATCTTTTACCGATAATAAACTTTTTAGACGCTCACACACTGTATTAATTTTAGCACAGTTTTTAAGTCTTCCACACAACTTAGAAACAAATTCTATTTTGTTTTGTATCTTTAGAATATCATCAGCACAGGCTTGTTTTTCTTTATCATCATTGATGCTGGGGAATTGTTCTTTTTTTTTATTAATATCGTCCCATAATGTTTTTAAGTATGCTTTTTGTAAGTCCGAAAGATAATCAGAAAGAATTTTTTTTACTCTTTCATTTTTCTCATCGTGAAACCATCGGCCTTTTGTACCTTCTTCATTACCGAGATATAGAAATATAGAATTATCTTTATAAACAAGGTTATCTTCGTTCGCTCTATAAAATAATTCTGCTTGTGCGTCATCGCTGTCCAAGAATTCCATATTGCTCATTTCTTCATTCTGTAGAACACGATATTCTTTACCGTCCGATAATTTAGCGTAATAATATAATGTTCCAATTGTAATAGAACCATTGCTATCGAGACTGTCCCATTTCTTTTGGAACTCAAACAGATTAAATTTTTCTGACTTTCTTGAGATGTATTCAGCAACAGCACGAGCCCCTTCTGACTTTAACGCCCATAAAATTTTCATCCAATCACTATATTCATCTAGAAATTTTGACCCAATAATATTGGCATATTTAAATATTTTATCCGTCTTATCCAAGTCTTTTACATCATTTACATTTACTTCTTGTTGAGTCTTCGGTTTAAATTTAAATTTTGGTTTTGGTTTATCACCAATGAGTGTAGCACCGTGTTTTAGAGGCATTTCATCATATTTTAGTGTTGGCATAAGTTTGAAACAATTTTGAACAATTTCATTGGAAGGACACCAAGACATCTGACCACTTAAAATTTCTAAATCTTTGTATAACTCACATTCTGATGATAACTGTAATTGTTGTCGTTTTTTCTTTAACTTTTTATCTAGGATGAAGAATATATGTTTTCCAAGTACTTTAGTAGTAGATTTATGCCACGGACAAGTCTTGAGCATATCAGCAACAAATGTCTCTGCCTCTTCTGAATATGTTTTAGATTCCAACCAATCAACATCCAGTTGGTATATATCAGAAGTATCCATAGAAATGTATAGTTTGTCTTTTCCAACTTGCGACAACTTTTTATAATATTTTTGTAATTTAATCATTTCATTTTCACACCACTCTTTATCATTAAAATGTTTTACATCTGGTAGTCCTAGTCCAAGCATCGGCAACATTTCTTTTTTCATTTTACCATCAGGCTTGGTTGAAATTCTGAGTTCAATAGGTCTCCATTTAATGTTGTGTTTGTCGCAAAAATCGACGATGTTCATATTCATATTGTATATATTTTATTTGTCTTTAAAATGTAAAATTTTCAAATTCAATTTTCAAAAAAGAATATTTTTTTACAAGGGGCACAATGAAACATTTTACTGTTGTTCTTAGAAGTATAGAACTTTGAGCAATAAATGGGTGCTTCCGCTTTTTTTCATTTGAAAGTATTCTGCTAAAGTTTTTCGGAAAGGTTCATTTTCTACCAATAGTTCCAAAGTTCTAAGAAAAATGGAATTATATCTTATTTATTGCATTAAATCATCGATTTTTCACTTTTTTTCAAAACTATTTTCAGATTTTTTTCGGAAAGGCTCACTTTTTACCTTTTGTTCCAAAGTTCTAAGAACAATAGAAACTTTAGAAAAGTTTGAACAAAGTTTCTGGAAGAACTATTTAAGGATAATAAAATGTACCAATATGATATGGAGGATAAAACCGAACAAGAGATGTTGGAATTGGCCGAACAATTTAAGGAATGTGTAAAACAGAAAGACATTGACCATCATAATATGAAGGCTAAATATATGGATTCTAAAAAAACAATTGCTTACCTATATGGCCAAATAAGAATGCTACAAGAAATGTCTGTGGATTGGAGTGATAATAGCGACATTGGTTGGACTATAGAATATATCATATCTGATATGCGAAGTAAGATATCTGATTTTCTATTTAAATCAGAAGAAGATGAATTAGAAATATATGGATATTAGTTCTTAGAACTTTAGAACAAAAGGTAAAAAGTGTGCTCTTCCGCAATAAAATTGAAAAAAAGTTTTTTATAATTATATTTTTAAGAACAAAACAATAAAATGCTTTACACAAAACATTTCGCTGAACAACTCGCCCAACACGCAACATCATTTTGGATAAATAAAAGAGAAGAAACTGGAGGTTCTGCTGGATATAAAATAGAAAACTATATTGAAGAAAATGATGCTTTTCTACAACATTATGTAGATATGGAATATGAAGAAGAAACTGCTATTTATAATGGTATTGAACTCCCACGGTTTGTAGATGGAAGAGAAGTAATTTCATATCCTAATGCTGGGGGAGGGCAGAACTAAAGTGTAGCCATAACTATTTCATAAATAACCATTAATATCCAAAATACTATTTCATTCATAATATATTATATTTTTTTATTTTGTGTTTCTTGTGCGTGGCTTTTCATAACTCGCATCAGTTTGAGTTTCTGTAGTCTTTAGAATTTTAGACTTATGATTTTCTATTTTTTTTTCCAATTGACTTTCATCTCTAATACAACATTTCTTTAATATTTCCAAAGTTCTCGGAAAACCATATACATTACCAAGATTTTTAATCTGTCGGCATTCAGTACAAAATGAGCCAAACCAATTTTCCACAGGATTCTTTTCACATAAAACACATACCATATATATATATAAATATAAAAAAAAAAAACTGGCGATAATAATCACCTTTTTTTTTTATTCTAATCTATTTTTTTTTTTATTTATTTAATCTTTTTTCACTGCAAATGCTTTCTTTGTCTTTGGCTTTTCTGGTTCTGGTTCATCACATTCTTCGAATGCTTCAACTTGGTCTCCTGACTCAATGTCATAATAATTTCCTTCATCGTCTTTGTAAAACTCTTTGCCTTCGCTGTTCCACACTTTTTCAACATCCAATTGTTCTGATTCATCTTCCGATACTGGTTCTGGTTCTGGTTCTGGTGCTGGTGGTGCTTTCTTTTTTGGTCCTGCTTTCTTTTTTGTTGCTTTCTTTTTTGGCTTTTCTGGTTCTGGTTTAGTTGGAACAATTCCGTGGAGTTTAAATTCCATTTTGGCTTTCATATTGGCTGCGTAGAATCGAGCCATAACTCGACGGTCTGGTACAACAACAGTTCTGTCATATGGATATTCGAATTCTGTTTCTGTCTTGGTCCAAGCCATAATCGACTGATTTGGCTTTGTCGCTTGGCCTTTAATTGGAATCGATGCTTCACACACTTTGTAGCCATATTTCGTCTTTGTAATGGCTTCACATCGGTGCTCGTCAGCCATTCGAATGGCTTCTTCGAAAGTAAAAGTGTAAGCGATTTTTCCATTTATTTTCAATGCGTCATCACAAAATGCTCCGCCATAATCAGCCTTAACTTTTTTCCAATCATCGTGGGATTCTTGGAAATCATTGGATTCGTTTCCAACAATGCTCAGGTCGAAAGCGGCTCGAGCCTTCTTTTTCGCCTCAATGAGAGGGTCTTTTACTGCTGCCAACTTTGGAAATTTCAGTCCAAAATTCTTCAACATTTTTTCAAACATCGGTACTTCGAATTGGACTTTCAGGAATGTTTCGAGTTCTTGGATTTGTTCTGGTGAGAAAGACATTGTGGGATTTTTTTTACAAACTTTGGAAAATTTACGGTGGGATTTGTTTTAGAAACTTT